>SXGT01839387.1_pt1 | contig 139419 bp, 94 predicted proteins | sample 3176221 | NCBI WGS metagenome assembly SXGT01 (sample SAMN11356862, study PRJNA531348) | freshwater metagenome | isolation source: freshwater sample F1-120 | place: China: Fuxian Lake, Yuxi | collected 2017-12-25 | reverse complement strand
CAAGAGTGCATTTTTTATCTGTTCCTGCAATTGATTTTTGAATCCACTTACCAACATTGGTAGAACCTGTGAAAGCAATTTTATTTATATCCGGATGATTAACAATCGCTGCTCCTGTTTTTCCTGCACCTGTAACAATATTTACCACCCCTTTGGGCAAACCACTATCACGGATAAGTTCAGCCAATTTCAAAGCAGTTAATGGAGTTGTTTCAGCAGGCTTTAAAACAACCGTATTTCCTGCAGCCAATGCCGGAGCTATTTTCCAGGCAGCCATTAACAATGGGAAATTCCATGGAATAATTTGTCCGGCTACACCCAATGGTTTTGGATTTTTGTTTGGAAAAGCATATTCCAATTTATCAGCCCAACCTGCGTAATAAAAAAAGTGATTTGCTGCTAAAGGAACATCAATATCTCTGCTTTCACGGATTGGTTTTCCACCATCCATTGTTTCAATCACTGAAAATTCCCGTGAACGCTCCTGCATCAATCGTGCAATGCGATAAATATACTTTCCTCTTTCTTTACCGGATAGTTTGCTCCACTTCCCAAATGCAGCACGAGCTGCTTTCACAGCTTTGTCAACATCTTTCTCATCAGCATCAGCTACTTCTGAAATTTTTTCTTCTGTTGCTGGATTGTAAGTAGCAAAATATTTTTTGCTGTTTGGTTTTACAAACTCTCCGTTGATAAACAAATCATACTGCTTCTTTATTGAAACATGTTTTGAATCTTCCGGAGCGGGAGCTAAATCCCAGGCTACATTGAATTTTAGTTTTACGTCTTTTGACATCTTTTATTTTTTACTCCCTCTACAATTTGGAGAGGGCTGGGGTGAGGTTTAGTCTTTTGAAAAATAATCAGAGCATTGGTAAACTCCTGTAGTTTGTTTAGCAATTTGCATTAAAACATCATTGGCTAAACTACTAGCTCCGAAACGAAACCATTCGTTACTCATCCAGTCTGCGCCTAATGTTTCATTCACCATTATTAAATATTGTAATGCTAATTTTGATGTGGAAATTCCTCCAGCGGGTTTCATTCCAACCATTCGTCCTGTTGCATAATAATAATCACGAATAGCTTCCAACATCACTAATGTAACAGGCATTGTTGCGGCTGGAGAAATTTTTCCTGTAGATGTTTTTATGAAATCGGCACCAGCATACATAGCAATATCACTTGCTTTACGGACATTGTCCAAAGTAGAAAGCTCACCGGTTTCAAAAATCACTTTTAATCTGGCTTTTCCACAAGCTTCTTTGATTGATGCTATTTCGTCAAATACAAAGTTGTAGTTCCCTTTTAAAAATTCTCCACGGGAAATAACCATGTCAATTTCATCAGCACCATTGTAGACCGCAAATTTTGTATCGGATATTTTGATTTCATGTGTTGATTGTCCGCTAGGAAAAGCTGTAGAAACGGAAGCCACTTTTACGCCCGTACCAATTAAAGCATCTTTTGCTGTTTTTACCATTGATGGATAAACGCAAACCGCTGCAACTGTTGGTAAACCAGGAATTACATCATGTAAATGTGCTGCTTTGTAACACATTTGTTTCACTTTCCCTTCTGTATCTTTCCCTTCTAAAGTAGTCAAATCAATCATATTCAAGACCATTTTCATGCCTAGCATTTTCGATTCTTTTTTGATACTTCTAGTGGTAAACCTAGCTACACGCTCCTCAATTCCAACTTGGTCAATAGATGGTGTTATCCTAAAATCCGGAATAGTAGTTTTTGTGCTCATTCAGCTTGAAAATAAATGGATAGCAAAGATATTCAAAAAATTTCTTTTCTCAATTTAAAAAAAGGTTATACATTTGCCAAAGAAATGAAAACAAGTAACTTCTATAAAACAATGGGCAAAAACAGCACAATGATGTGTTGTATGATGTGCTGCATTTAATTTACAGAAGGACTTTTACATATATTTGAACTTAATTCAAAGGTCTTTCCCAACAGGTTAGGCCTTTTTTGTTTTATATTTATACTATGAATAACCATATTTTTCCAACCGATAAAATTTTGCAAAGAGCAGACAAAGAAAAACTGCTTAAACAAAAGGGAATTACTATTTGGTTTACCGGATTAAGTGGTTCTGGGAAAACAACAATTGCTGTTGCCTTGGAAAAAGAGTTGCAAGCAAAAGGTTTACTAACTCAAATTTTAGATGGAGATAATATAAGAACTGGAATTAATAACAATCTAGGATTTAGTGATGTTGACAGAATTGAAAACATAAGAAGAATAGCAGAAGTCACTAAATTATTTGTGAATTGCGGAATAGTCACGATATGTTGCTTTGTTAGTCCGACCGAAGAGATCAGAACAATTGCAAAAAACATAATTGGCAAAGACGATTTTATAGAAATATTTGTAAATACTTCTCTGGAAGTTTGCGAAAAACGTGATGTAAAAGGCTTATATGCAAAAGCAAGAAAGGGAGAAATAAAAGATTTTACAGGAGTTACAGCCCCATTTGAAGCTCCGCTAAATCCAGCAGTTGAATTAACTGATGGTTTAAGTATTGAAGACAGTGTAAAAAAGATATTGGATAAAATTAAATTATGAAAAACTACTCGCTCACCCATTTAAAAGAATTAGAAAGTGAAAGCATTTACGTTTTGCGTGAATTAGCAGCTCAGTTTGAAAAACCTGCATTGCTTTTTTCAGGCGGAAAAGATTCAATTGTTTGTTTTCATTTAGCCCGTAAAGCCTTTGCTCCTGCTAAAATTCCTTTTCCATTAGTTCATGTAGACACAGGACATAATTTTGAAGAAACAATTATCTTTCGTGATGAACTTGCCAAAAAATATAATGTGCAATTAATTGTAGGATCTGTTCAACAAAGCATAGATGAAGGAAAAGCGGTTGAAGAAAAAGGGTTTAATGCCAGCAGAAATGTTTTGCAAACTGTAACACTTTTAGAAACAATTGAAAAATATAAATTTGACGCATTGGTTGGTGGCGCCCGCAGAGATGAAGAAAAAGCAAGAGCTAAAGAACGATTTTTCTCACACCGAGATGATTTCGGACAATGGGATCCAAAAAATCAACGTCCGGAACTTTGGAATTTATTCAACGGTAAAAAACATCTGGGTGAGCATTTCAGAGTATTTCCAATTAGCAATTGGACAGAAATGGATGTGTGGCAATATATCTTGCAAGAGAAAATAGAAATTCCGAGTATTTATTTTACACATGAACGCGAATGTTTTATGCGTGATGGAGTAATTTATGCTCACTCAAATGTTATTCCATTGAAACCTGCAGAAAAAGTAGAAAAAATGCAAGTCCGCTTCAGAACAATTGGCGATATCAGTTGTACCGGAGCTGTACTTTCAAAAGCAAATTCTTTGGAAGAAATTGTAGAAGAAGTTGCATCAACTAGAGTTACTGAAAGAGGAAGCAGAATTGACGACAAGCGCTCGGAAGCAGCAATGGAAGACAGAAAAAAAGCAGGGTATTTCTAAAAAATTATTTGAACACAAAACTATTATGAGCGATTTTACAACAGCAGGATATTTAACAATGGATTTACTTCGTTTCACAACAGCTGGTTCTGTTGATGACGGGAAAAGTACATTAATAGGGAGATTATTATACGATTCAAAATCTATTTTTGAAGATCAGTATGAAGCGATAAAAGCTACAAGTGAGAAACGCGGAGAGGAATATGTAAATCTTGCATTATTGACAGACGGATTACGTGCAGAACGCGAACAAGGAATTACCATAGATGTTGCATACAGATATTTTGCTACACCGAAACGTAAATTTATTATTGCCGATACTCCCGGACATATTCAATATACACGAAACATGGTTACTGGTGCATCTACAGCAAACGCAGCCATTATTTTAATAGATGCCCGCAAAGGAGTAATTGAGCAAACAATGCGTCATACTTATATTGCTTCTTTATTGAGAATACCACATGTGATTGTGTGTGTAAATAAAATGGATTTGGTGGAATACAAAAAAGATGTTTTTGAAAAAATTAAAAATGATTATACTGCATTTGCGTCTAAATTAGAAATTAACGATGTACATTTTTTACCAATTAGTGCATTAAAAGGTGACAATGTTGTTGATGCATCAAAAAACATGGATTGGTACAAAGGAAATACTTTGATGTATTTACTAGAAAATATTCAGATTACAAACGACATCAATCATACCGATGCGCGTTTTCCTGTTCAATATGTAATTCGTCCGATGAGTACCGAGCATCATGATTACAGAGGTTATGCAGGAAGAATTGCCGGAGGTGTTTTCAAAAAAGGTGATGCTGTTACTGTTTTACCAAGCGGGCATACATCTAAAATAAAATCAATTGATTTATTAGATTCATCTTTGGAAGAAGCATTTGCTCCTATGAGTGTGACACTAACACTTGAAAATGAAATTGACATTTCCCGTGGTGACATGATTGTAAAAACAGATAATCAACCGGAAATTGCACAGGATTTTGAGGTGATGATTTGTTGGCTTGCAGACAAACAATTACAACTTAACGGGAAATATGCATTAAAGCATACTTCAAAAGATGTACGTTGTGTTATTAAAGAAATTAAATACAAAGTAAATATTAATACGTTGGAAAAAATTGAGAGTGATAAGGTTATTAATTTAAATGACATAGCGCGTATCTTAATTAAAACTACAGCTCCTGTTACTTTTGACAAATACGGTAAAAACAGAAACACAGGAAGCATTATCTTAATTGATGAAGCAACAAACGTAACTGTTGGGGCAGGAATGATTGTATAAAGAAATCTTTTTACAACTGTCTCCCGATAGCTATCGGGACCGTGCCGCGACACGGGATCTCCCAATTACGGAACGACTATTCCTAATTGGTAAGTGCTATACTTTTTGTTTTGATTTTGTCTCCGGCAATTATCTTCAACATATATATTCCGTTTACTTGGTTGGAAAGATCAACTTGATTTTGATTATCTGTAACTTCTTTTGAAATAATTAGCTGTCCAACTGCATTATAAATTTCAATTTTTGCTGAAGAACTATTTCCTAAATTAAAATAAATTATTCCGTTTGTTGGATTCGGGTATACTTCCAAATTTATTTTATCCAAAATATTTACACTAGTTGTTATCACCAAATAACAAGCAGAAGTGTCATAACATCCTGTTTCGTTTAATATCACTGCATAACTTCCGTCCAAAACAGGAGTATAACTTTGATTTGTTTCTCCGGGAATTAAAGCGAATGAATTATTACAGTCAACCCATTGATATGTTGAAATTGTGCTTACTGCAGTTAATACATTTCCGGCTTGAGTAACAGCATCATTCACTGCAGGATTAACACTCACATTTATCGTAGCTGAATTTGTACATCCTGAACTTGTTCCTGTAACTGTATAGGTTGAGGTTGACAAAGGAACAAATGCAACTCCATTGCTAACTCCACTAGTCCATGTATAACTAGTTGCACCTCCCCCGGTAAGGACAACAGATTGCCCAGAACAAATAATTATACTACTTGCATTTGCAGTAACTGAAAGAGCTGGATTAACCGTAATTGTTTGTGTTGATGTACTTGTACCACAACCTGCAATTGTTCCGGTTACTGTATAAGTAGTTGTTGCCGCTGGAATAAAAGAAACACCATTTGAAATTCCACCTGTCCAAGAATAAGTGCTTGCTCCTACTCCGGATAATATTACTGATTGTCCCTGACAAACTGTTGTAGAACTAGCACTAACAGAAACAGCAGGAACAGCAGTTACATTTAAAATGAAAGTATAAATTGTTGACCCTCCGAAACCATCATTAGCTGTAATTGTAATTGTTGTACTTCCTGTTTGTCCGGCAAGTGGAGTATAAGTTGCCTGATAGTTACTTCCACCGATATTATTTACAGTTATTGCAGCATTTGGTAATAATAATGTGTTACTGCTATTCACAGTAAATGAAATTGCATCTCCATCTGCATCAGTAAGTGTAAATGGATTAGATGAAGTTGTATTCATACACATATTCATCACTGGTGCATTTAATGAAAATACGGGAACAATATTCGAAAGTTGTTCAATCAGATGAGTTCCGTTTGGATAAGAACCTAATCCAGCACCTGATGTTCCTGAAAAATTAACTTTTGTAACAAGAATATTTGTTGTGGAAGTCCATTCGAATAAAGTTCCAAAACTAAAAGCTCCGCCATCTCTTGTTAATCCATAATATTTTCCAGTGCTTCCTAAAATCAAAGTGCCTTTTGGGAAAGCACCATTTGTTCCATCAAAATCAATTTTTTTAGTGAATACATTTGTTGTAGCATCCCAACTAAACAATGTTCCTGCTCCATCTGTTCCTCCATTTTGGGTCAGGCCATAAAATAATCCTGTATTATAAATTAATGAACCGGTTGGAGATGTTCCGCCAGTTGAAGTAAAATCATATTTTTTTGTGTAGATATTTGTTGTGGGGCTCCATTCAAAAATTACTCCGAAAGTATTTGCACCTCCACTGTTTGTCATTCCATAAAATTTTGTTCCGTTAAAAACTAGGGATCCAAAAGGGTTTCCTCCTGTTGCAGAAACAAAATCAATTTTCTTTGTATAAATATTGGATGAAGGGTCCCATTCGAAAATTACGCCAAAATTATTTGCCCCACCCGAATTGGTCATACCATAGAGCTTTGTTCCGTTCAAACGCATTGAACCCATTGGGCTTGAACCTGTGGCTGTAAGTAAATCTATTTTTTTTGTATACACATTTGTTGTTGCATCCCATTCAAAAATTACTCCAACACCATTTGTTCCACCAACACTAGTTAATCCATAAAATTTACCGCTATAAAAAAATAAATCACCATTTGGTTTTCCACCGCTTATACTATCAAAATCATATTTTTTTGTGTAGACACTTGTTGAAGGATCCCATTCAAAAATTACTCCGTAGTTATATTGACCGCCCAAATTTGTCATTCCATAATATTTTCCAGAATAAAAAACCAATGAACCATTAGACTGATTTCCAACAGTACTGTTCAATTCTGTTTTTTTTGTATATGTATTTGTATTTGCATCCCATTTAAAAATAACTCCATAACCATAAAGACCACCAAGATTTGTCAGACCATAAAATGTTCCATTTACATTTGCTAATGAACCTAGAGGAGTTTTACCCGACAAAGTGGTTAAATCAACTTTTTTTACATACGCATTTGTTACAGGATTCCATTCAAAAATAACTCCCATATCACTTGTTCCACCTGCTTTTGTTAATCCATAAAATTTATTATCCTTCAGTACTAATGATCCTTGCGGATAAGTTCCATTGGCAACATTAAAATCTATTTTTTTTGTGTAAATATTTGTTGTAGGATTCCATTCAAAAATTACTCCTCTGCTGCTGGCACCACCAGTGTTCGTCATTCCGTAAAATTTTCCGGCACTGTAAGAAAGTTTGCCATATGGATTTCTTCCTGTAGCAATTAGCAAATCTATTTTTTTTGTATAAATATTTGTTGATGGATCCCAAGTAAAAATAACTCCAGCATTACTTGCTCCGCCTGTATAAGTCATTCCATAAAACAGTGTTCCGTTTAATTCTAAAGTTCCATAAGGATTAGCTCCATTAGCTGTAGTTAGATCTATTTTTTGTGTATAAATATTTGTAGAAGGATCCCATTCAAAAATTACTCCCTTGTTACTTACTCCACCTTGATAAGTAAGTCCGTAAAATTTACTTCCATACAATGTTAATGAACCTGCCGGACTAGATCCTATAGTTGTACTTAAATCAATTTTTTTTGTAATGATATTTGTCACAGGATCCCACTCGAAAATTGTTCCTTTATTATTTATTCCGCCCAAGGATGTCATTCCGTAATATTTTCCAGCATAATAGGATAGCGAACCTTTTGGAAAATTTCCTGTTGCAGAAGTTAAATCTATTTTTTTTGTGTAAATGTTTGTTAACGTATCGTACTCAAAAATAACACCTGAAAAACTTGCTCCTCCATTATATGTCATTCCATACAATTTACCATTTCCACCATCCACTAAATCTGTCATATTTGGATTTGCACCTGGAGCAATATTTTGAAAAGAATGATCCATAACGTGAACATTCGTAGAAGGCGTATAATGAAAAATTGTTCCGAAATCAGAAGCACTTCCGGCAGAGGTTAGTCCCCACAATTGAGGAATATGCTGAGCGGAAACAAATTGAGCAATAAAAACTGAAGCAATTAGGAGTAGTCGGTTAATCATTTTTGAGAAGCCATTAATTTTTTTGCAAAATTAAGCTATTTATCTAAAGTACTAGGCTTTACGAAGGTGATTTTTCAATAAATTAATGTTAAATCTGTTATTTTGGAGTATAGAGCATTTCAATATGAGGTATATTGTCTTCCAGGTATTCTTCACCAGAAATTTCAAATCCAAAAGAAGAATAGAAATTTATAAGATAACATTGTGCTCCAATCCGGACAGGAACTTTCCCAAATTTCTTTTCAATAATTTCCATTGATTTTTTCATCAGTTCTTTCCCTGCTCCTGTTCCTCTTGCTTTTTCCGAACTAATAACTCTGCCTATTGAAACTTCTTTAAAAGAAATTCCTGGGGGCACTATTCTGGAATAAACTATTATATCACCCTTTGAATTGTAACCCGACAAATGCAATGATTTTAAATCTTTTCCATCTGCATCCTGATAGGCACAGTTTTGTTCAACAGAAAAAACGGCTAAGCGCAATTGCATAATTGCATACAACTCATAATTGCTAAGTTCTTCAAACGTTTGTATTTTCCAATCAATGTTCATTTGATAAATTTAATCAATATTCTTTTCTCTGTCCATGTATACATCAACAATCCTACAATACACCCAAAACTGTTTGCAATAAAATCGTAAATATCTGCACTACGCTCTTCAAAAACGGCATCTTGCATTAGTTCCAGTGCTCCACCATACGCAACACAAATTAAAAACGAAATTATTTTTGGTGACTGCTGTATTTTATAAAATGTCGTTTGTAATAAAAATCCTCTTATTGTAAATGCAATCAATACAAAAAATATTCCTGCATGTACAAATTTATCAAAGCTCAATAATTCTAAAAACGAAATATGCGGAATGTCCCTTCCGGGGATTCCGCATAATATCAGAATGAGTAATGCCCAAAGCATTGCCCATTTCATATGTTTTAACAACATTTTTAAATTTTTTATTGCTTCCCTTCTCCATCCCGATAGCTATCGGGAGAAAAGGTGTCCGCAAGGCGGACGGATGAGGTTTTAGTGTCCTATTAGAGCTTTATAATCAGCAGCGCTTAATAAAGAGTTAACTTCTGAAGCATCTTTCATTTCAACCTTAATCATCCAACCCGCTCCGTAAGGATCTTTATTCACCGACTCAGGATTTGTATCCAACCCTTTATTTACTTCTGCAACCTTTCCGGATACCGGCATAAATAAATCAGAAACTGTTTTTACTGCTTCTACTGTTCCAAATATTTCTTCATGAGCAAGCTCTTCTCCTTCTGTTGTAATATCAACATAAACGATATCACCCAATTCGCCTTGAGCAAATTCTGTAATGCCAATAAAAGCAGTATTGCCTTCCACACGAACCCACTCGTGATCTTTGGTGTATTTTAAATTTTCCGGAAAATTCATTTGTTTCTTGTTTTTATAATTGAAGCACAAATTTATAGTTAATTCTATAAGTTTGATTAATTTTCATGAAATTATTTCTGAAGAAAACACTCTTCTGACCTGTCATCCCGCGCTGTCACCCTGAGCGTAGTCGAATGGGCGGGATCTCATAATTTTGGAGACGCCTTCTAACAGGCAGATGCCGTGTCGGAGCACGGCATGACGTTGCCAGCTTAATTCGCCAAAGTCAATCGTAAACTAACTCCCGCATTGGTATTCGCTGTTGGGAAAGAGTTCGACAATACAGGACGGTTCATAATTCTATCATAAAAGAGACGGATATTAATCTTTTCACTGATCACATAATCTGCAGAAACTTTAATCGAGATAATGTTTGTTCCTGCTGTAGACTGACTCACCTCTTCCACAATTCGTCTGATAACCGTTTCGTTTTTACGGAAAGATAAATCCACTTTTAAATTCAAATCACTCTTAATTGGCTTACCTTTTATTTGTGCTTTCCCTAATTTTAAATTCGGAATACGATATCCCAATCCACCCACAATCTCTTGTCCGGCAACCTCAGTAATTGTCTTACTAGTCAAACCTAAAGACAAGTTTCTGTCTTTTTTGTATTCAAAGCTAACCAAAATGCTATTCTTTAAAGTCATGTCTAACTTAATAAGCGGACTCCATTGTTCAGAAATGGAAACACTGCTGATTAAATCCTGAGATAAGAAGTTGGCATTATTTGCAATAGATGAAACAGTTTCTCTCACATGTGTATAGCCATCACCATCGGGATCATAAAACAATAAGTTAGTTGTATAGCCTCCCACATTGTAGGACGAACGATATGAATGACTCAAAGTAAATGATTTGAAATATTTTTTAATTTTTTCCAATTTCGACAATCCATCATAAGTAATTCTCCAATTAGGTTTTGGAACTTTTGGTCTGCTGTTCAAGGTCACGCTGTTCGGATTTGTTCCTCCATAGGCGGCCAAAAATGCCGGAATTAGTACATCTTGAGAAGTTGCATTGTATCCATCAGCAAAACCATTTATAGTTGATGTAGAAAAAGGATTTTCACCTCTGCGTGCTGAAATGCTTGCTCTGGCATCCAAAAATTTCTGAAATGTTACTTCACCATCTTTTACAAAAGAAGTTTTATAACTTAAGAATGACATACTAAAATTTCCTGTCTCTGTAGGTTGATTGAACCTGAAATGATCTACCACAGAACCATCAGCCAATGTATCATTTGGTGTCCATCTGATAAATATACTATTGCTTTTCGCTTCTGTTCTGGTTGCAGTTAATTCAATTTTCAAATCCGGCAATGGCTCTAAGTTCGCACGGATGTTCAAGTTCTGACTTTGCGTTCTTGTATAAGGCGAATTAATCGATTGGGTTTTCCATAACCAATCTCTGTCGATTGCTTCATGAACAATATCATGTTGACTGCCTACAACAAACCCTGCTGTTGGCCCTTGGAATTGTTTATCCATTCCAAACATGGATGTTGATTGTTTATAGCCCGGTAAAATCGTTCCCTTGGTTGTACCATAAGTAATCGTTACCGTTTTTAACGACATTAATATTCGTGCCAGGTATTGAACAATTTCCAGTTTGTCTTCTTTTGCTTTTTTTGTAGAGTCAGCAATTTCGGCTGCAGTTTTAGGAACACCTGGCTTGACAACAGCACTTGTTTTTCCTCCTTTGTTATTCGACTTATTACTTTTTTGATTGATCTTTTTAAAGTATGGTACTTTATTATAAAGCGTAACCATATTTAATTGTCCGTTCCAATTCACAGATTCGGAGTTGCGGATGGTGTTACCCAACGAATCGGCATTGAATGGAGCTCTTTCCCAGCCATAGGTTCCGCCATATCTTACAGATGCAGATGTAAAATCCAATAATGGAATTTTATTAATTGGAATAGTATAATTTACTCCAACCTGCTGATTGAATTGTGTAGTAGTTCCTAACTTTAAAAAATTATCTCTTAAGGTATCTTTTTTCTCTCCTGTGTCAATTTCTCCTTGTGGCTCTATAATTCGTGCATCATTTGCAGCAGTATAATCTAACTTCAATGCTTTTGTGATGTCGTACTTTAATTCATAATTACGACCCATCGTAAAGCGTTTATTAAATGTTGGAATAATTAATAAATCTCCACCGGTTGTGTTTCTATTTTTTGATGTGCTGAAATCTCTTTCTACATCTGTACCAAAACCAATTTTATTTGGCATTAGATAAAAATTCAAATCTTTTATCAATTGCAAATACTTATGTTGGAATATTTTTGTTTTTGCAAATGGTTTATAATTTTTAGGTTGAGGGGCAAAGCTGTAAATCAAACCACCACGGTAGTTCCGCTGAGTGTTGTATTCAATGTTTACATCACGTTTGTACTGTTCGTTATACGAATAAGAAGCTGCCCAATTTTCCACATCGTAAATTCGGCTCTTCTTTGCATTTTTTCCTTTATCCTTTTTTACGTTAGTAAAGTTGATACTTCTCCGTTTTGTATAATCCTGCGTAACATGCTTCAAAGAGTCACGCACTTCTTTTGGAATGGTTTCATCTTTTAAAACAGGCTTAAGCAAAATATCCGGATCCAATGGATTGTATTGTGGAGTAATGAACGTTTCAGAATAACCAACATACATAGGAATATGAATGTTGTATTCTTCCGGTAAAAATTTTCCTAATTCTAAACTTGAGGAAACATCGTATTGTTTTAATGTTGCTCTTTTTCTTTCCTGAATTTTATTTTCAATACTTCCGAAACCGGGAGTGTAAATATTTCCTGATAAAGAAACGTTTCCGAAATCTGCTAACTTAGCTGTAACTCTAGCAGTAGAAGCCCATCCGCCTTTTTCGTCAAAATCACTTAAGCGCAATTCGTTCACCCAAACTTGTGCACACTTTGGCAAACCATCATCACCATCAGAAGGACCATCTTTTTTAGGATTGCGAACTCCAATCATCATCACTTTAACAGAACTTAAGTTTGGGTTTCCTTTAATTGTTATTAAACGGGAACCATCCGGAACTTGGTATTCTGAAGTTAATGTTACAGTTCCCCCATTGAACATGGCAATGTTTCTTTGTTGTTTTGCTGATTGCAATTTTTCAAACTCCAAAATCATTTCGTTGGCTTCCGGCCAAACTTTATATTGGTCGTCTGTATCCGAACCGTTGTAATATCCCGGAGCAGTTACTTTTAAAGGAATAGCATATTCATAATAGTTATCAGTATAATCTGTTCCTAAACGAACAAATACATATAAATCATCATTGTACAATGGATCAGCTGTATTTGCAGATGCTTCAGCGTGAATAAACATTTTTAATTTTTTATATTGACGCACATCCAACTCTGTTGTTTTATATCCCGCACGTGATTTTCCATCTTCCAAATTACAAACGGTTAAGGACATTGCTTGTTCATTTAATGCAACCAAATTTGCTGACCCTGTGTTTATCTCTCTGTCGATATTCGGAGGCAATACATAATTCACCGGTTGTTTGCTTCCATCTTCTTCAATGTTCACCGCACCAATATCAAATTGAGTATTTGCATCGTCATTCGGTTGATACAATCCGGGAAGTAATAAATCATAAGCATATTTTCTCCAATCGTTACGCACCAATTCTAATCTTGCAAAACGAAGTGTCACCGGTTTATCACAACCTTTTAAAAACATACGAACGAAGCGGATGGATTGAAAATTTTCAATTGCGCCAACACGCAATGCATTGGGATCTTTAATAGGAATTTTAAATTGATACCAGGTAATTGGCTTTGAACTTCCGTCTTTTATGTTTTGCCCTGTAGTTGTATAAACGTTAGTAATATAATTTGTTCCTACACCACCTGCAAAATCACTTGGTTTCAATCCAACTTTGTATTGAAAATAACTTTCTGTAGTACTTAAGTTATTATCACGGTTTATGTCTTCCACATTGGGAAGTGTAGTTGCTTGTGTAGGATACGACTCAGGAGAATCCGCAGTAGTTCTCGAGTTGTCTTCTAATCCGTTAAATTCTTTATAACGTTTTAATGTTTTATAATCTAATCCATCATAATCACTTCCTCTGAAATAATGAAAATCGTCATTTGATGGATCTGTACTGATGTCCGTGAATGCTCCGGGAGCAGTAACAACTAATCCTGCTGCTGCTAAGTATGCCGCAAAGTGAGCTTGTTCTTGTCCATTGTCCAATCCATCCAATCCAACATCCTGAGCTTGTCTATCACCTTCATCACTATTAAATGCATTTACCAAGGGTTGAATTAATCCAACATGTCCCCACGCAGTTGTATCTATTGGTAAATTGTTCCCGTTATTTTGTGCTGCTGTACTTGGTGCCGGCAAAACATTTTCTGCACTTTTAAATCCGTCTCTCAAAACATCTTCTGAAATATTTCCGATATCAAAATAAAGTTCCCCAGAGGTAAGTCTATCTGCTAATGGCAAATCACTATTAAAAGGGTCCATTACCCAAAACTGAATGAATTCAATATTAGCAGCTTCAAAATCATTTGTACTAATGCTGCGCATAATTCCTCCCCAACGGGAAGTGGGATTATTCAAATTTCCATTTGCATCCAAACCTGCTGAACAAAAAGACGGACTAACATCATAATTGTAAGGACCGCGCTCACTTGGATAATAAGATAAATCCAACGTAGTTAAAATCACAGGCGTTCCGGATGAAGATGGTTTATTAGGAAAAACTTCTGTCTCCGGAATTTCACGTGCAAAGTTATTCGACATATCTGTTGAACTGATATTCGGAGGAGTAATTCCATCTTGCGTACGCATCATCAATGGATCGATGTGATACCAATTTAATCTTGCTCTGTTAAAACCATTCGGTAAGGAATCCGACAATGCTCCTTCAGGAAACATTCCGGAAGCTGTTTGCCCTTGTGGTGTACTTGCCAAACTCCATGCACTTTGTGAATGCAACGCTATTTCCGACTGACTTCCTTCAAAGTCATCGATATAAGAGTTTCCGCTTTTTCCAATGGCTTTACTGTGACCCGGAATCAAATATGCAAATTCACCTGCAGCAGTAATCGTACTCATTTCTTTCGTTTCGATAAATGGAATTTTATCTACCAAACGAGTTAAGAAGGGCGCTTCTGTTCTATAGTTCGCATCAAATCCAAAAATGGTATTTGAAATTGGTTCTTCTCCAATGTTTACTTTTTTAGTGAGAGGCCGTTCCGTTAAATTTAAAACTGTTGCACCAATACTAAAATCTTTATTGATTCGATAATCGAGATGAGTCCCGAATAATGTTTTTTGCTGAATGGCGAAGAGGGCATTACTTTCTAGGGAAATTTTTATGGGTGTTCCCGAATTTAAAATTCCTTCATCAATAATTTTTACACGTCCCAGAGTATAGTCAACAGTATATTGTACGTTTTCCTGCAAAACAATTCCACCCGCTGTAACTGTTACGGAGCCTTGCGGAACGTTAGGTGCACCCAAGGAAATTTCGGAGCCTCCTGCTCCCTTGTAGGTTCCTTTTAATTTGAAACGATTTAAGTTCGCAAAAACATTTCGTGCAGAAGTAATGGTTGAATCGTATAAAGGATCAAATACATATGAATTTGCTTCTAGGGGATTACAAACTGGATCAAACTTGCTTCTTAAATGATCTCCGAAAGGTTCAATAACCGGAAAAATAATTCTACCGTTTGTTGAATTAATTGTTACACCATCAATAAAATCAAAAACTCCATCAGGTGTTTGATCACTTTGCTGATTTAAGCGATCGAGATTCAATACCTGAATCAATGGTTTTCCTTTTATTTGTGTTTGACAATCGGTAACAGGTAAATAATTAATGTCTGTTCCACTTATTGCGTTTGTATAAAACACCTCCAATTTAAAATCCTGTGCATTCACTTGGTATGCACCAATTGAATAAACGTTTTTCATCATCAAATTCCACATCGGATGTTTTGTGTTGATGGCAGAACTCTTTAACATTTTTGTAAACAAGGCATCAGGCGCACTGATACCGTCCGTTGACAATTCACCTACTTTGTATACATTTCCATTATATGTATACTCATAAGCAACAGAAAGAATTTGATCTGGATTTAATTGCTGATTTAAAGAAATATACCCTAGCCTTGCATTGAAAGTATATTCTGATGCTTGTAATTTTCGTGCACTGCTTACTAATTCAAAATTGGTTTGTTGTTTTAATATGCCTGCAGAAAGTGTATTAATTGCTGATACTGTATAATTTATTTTTCTTACATCTGTAACCCCTGTACCACTGGATGCGGCCATACTAGCATACAAATCATTTTGTCCGTTATAAGGTAATTTATCAAGAGCATCCATATCAACATAGAATTCTTGGTCCTGTGGAACATGTGTAGAATCTTCTGCCAATTCTGCAAACGCAACAACACTTCTTACATCATTGGTTGCACCATTGGTATTAGAAATCCAAACCTCTATCCGGTTGATGTTTATCTGAGAATTTACAAATGGTAAATTTGCTAAAGCAGCGTTAAAATTATCACGGAAATAATGTCCAAGAAAGAAATGTCGGTTTGCTTCGTATTGGTCGCCCGGAATATCAAACTTACTTACTTGCGCACCACCCGTAACTTCCACCTCTGATTTTTTTCCTTTTTGCTGCGACAATACACTTGTTACAGTCAATCGTCCGAATTGCAATTGTGTTTTTACTCCAAACAAAGTTTGACTACCTGTGATCAAAGAACCATTGAGCGGTAAACTCACATTACCTGCTTCAATCTTTTTTATGATTTCATCTTCGTAACCCGTGTATTCTAATTTCATTTGATTTTCGTAATCAAATGTTGCTTCGGTATTATAGCTTGTTGTTAATTTTAATTTATCTCCGATTTTTCCAACAACGTTCAATTGAATTTTTTCATCAAAATCAAAAGTGTTTGTCTTTCTATTCTTTACGGGTATCGCAGGGTTTTCTGTTTTTGTTCCGTTGTAAGCAAAAATTAATTCGGCAGAACCGTTCGGGCGGATATCAACGGTGTTACCACCAAAAATACGATCGAATATTTCTCCGCCTACATGTAATTTCGGAATAGCTGTTTTGCTTTGCGCATTTTCGCTTTCTGCATGTGAACGTGCATTCCAATAATCTTTCACTTGTTTATCAAACATTAATTTTTGATATTCTTCCGTATCTAAATACGTTGGCGGACGATAATCCATTCCACCCATTGTTTGATTTACATTGTACTGTCCGGTTACAGGATCGTACTCAACATTTGTATTTACGTTAGAAGGATTGTTCAACATCAAGCCACCTCCATTTGGATAATTCAATGGATCACCAGTTGATTGGTCGGTAAAATTGTATGGTAAAATTACGGGCGCGTCAGGATCTTCAGGCGTATCAATTGCAACGAGTGGTTTATTTGCTTCTGCAATATCTGCATGAAGGAACGAACTCATTTTGGCATTGGAAGTAACAATGAGCGAAAGCATTCCAATGGATGCTCCTGTAACAAGTATATATTTTGTAATCGACCTGGTCAAAATGCAAATAAAAAAATTAAAGATTTTTGAGTGCCGATTTAATCAGCTGTTCTACTGTTTGTCCTGTGCCTTCTGTTCTAATAATTTTATCCAACACTTTATCAGCAGCTGCTTTGTTGAATCCCAACATCACAAGAGCAGATAACGCTTCTTCCTTCAAAGTATTGTTAACGCTTGAAAATATTTCTGCTGATAAATCACTCTTGCCCATTTTATCTTTCAAGTCTACAATCACTCGCTGTGCTGTTTTTTCTCCTATTCCTTTTACACTTTTAATTACAGCAACATTTGCCGTAGCAATTGCATTTTGAATTTCAGCAGCACTTAAAGATGATAACATCAGCAATGCACTTGTTCCACCAACACCGGAAACAGAAACTAGCAAACGAAATAAATTTCTTTCTGCTATGTCTGCAAAGCCATAAAAACGAGGCGTATCATCACGCACATACATTTGTTCGGTAAACAATTTACATTTTTCGGCATCTCCGATTTTTGTAAATGTGTTTAAAGAAATTTGCATTACATAACCAACTCCACCTGCATCAATCACAACATATGTTGGTGTTTTCTCTACTAATTTTCCTTCTACATGATAAATCATTCGTTCTATTTTAAAAGACGTAATTAATTCAAAAGAGTTGCCTATCGTTATATTCAACCGTCACACTGAGCGTAGTCGAATGTGTTAGGAGAAGCTACCTTTTCGCTTGTGCATCAATAACAGCAATCGTAACCATATTTACAATTTCACGCACCGAGCTACCCAATTGCAAAATGTGAACAGGTTTTTTCATTCCAATTAAAACTGGTCCGATAGCTTCTGCACCGCCCATTTCCTGAAGCAATTTATAAGCAATATTTCCAGATGCAAGATTTGGAAAGATAAGTGTATTCACTTTTTTATCTGCTAAATCAGAAAACGGAAATTGTTCTTTCATCAATTCATCGTTCAATGCAAAATTCGCTTGCATCTCTCCGTCTACAATCATTCCCGGATAATTCTTATGTAAAATTTCTACAGCATCACGCATTTTGTTTGGCACTTCTCCTTCGGCAGAACCAAAGTTGGAATACGATAACAATGCAATGCGTGGAGTAATGTTAAATTGTTTTACACTTGTTGCAGTTAGAACAGTAATGTCAACCAAATCCTGAACAGTAGGATTCACATTCATGGTTGTATCCGCAAAGAAAAACGGACCTTGCTTGGTATTCATGATATACATTCCCGCTACACGTTTCACCCCTTCCTGCACTCCGATAATTTGTAAGGCCGGACGAATAGGATCAGCATACTTTCTTGTCAATCCCGAAATCATTGCATCAGCAGCACCTGTTTCCACCATCATTGCTCCAAAGTGATTTCTTTCTTTCATCACTTTTTTTGCTTCGTACAAAGTGAAACCTCTGCGTTGACGTTTTTTGAAAAAGATATCTCCAAATGCAGCTCTTCTGTCGTCTTCCGATTTACTACGCGGATCAATGATTGGAATATCTCCCAAATCCAAATTATTATCAGCGATTAATTTTTTAATTTTTTCTATGTCTCCTAAAAGAATTGGTTTAGCAATTCCTTCATCATGAACTTGCTGAGCAGCTTTTAAAATTTTATAATGATCTGCTTCAGCAAAAACTACACGCTTAGGATTTTGTTTTGCTTTGTTTGTGATGTTACGGATAAGTTTGTTATCCAAGCCTAAACGGTTGATTAACTCCTGAACATAAGCATCCCAATTGGTAATTTTATGTTGCGCTACTCCTGATTCCATTGCAGCTTTAGCAACAGCTGGAGCAACAGTATAAATCAAACGCGGGTCGATTGGTTTTGGAATAATGTATTCAGGACCAAACGTAATATTTTTTGAATCGTAAGCTAAGTTTACTGTTTCGGGAACAACTTCTTTTGCAAGACCTGCAATGGCATAAACAGCAGCCAACTTCATTGCTTCATTAATTTGTGTTGCTCTCACATCCAATGCTCCACGGAAAATAAAAGGAAAACCCAAAACGTTGTTTACCTGGTTAGGATGATCAGAACGACCTGTAGCCATAATTATATCCGGACGGGCAGCCATCGCTTCTGAATATGGAATTTCAGGATCTGGATTAGCCAATGCGAAAACGATTGGGCGCTTTGCCATAGACTGAATCATTTTTTGATTCACCACATTTCCTTTGGAAAGACCCACAAATACATCTGCATCTTTCATTGCTTCTTCCAGTGTTGTGATTTTTTTGTTTGTGCTTGCAAAGAATTTTTTCTGTTCATCCAAATCATCTCTATCAACTCTCAACAAACCTTTGCTATCTAACATTAAAATGTTTTCTTTTTTTGCTCCAATAGCAATGTAAAGTTTCGCACAAGAAATCGCAGATGCTCCTGCTCCGTTAACAACAATTCTAACTTTATCGATTTTCTTTTTTGCTACTTCACAGGCATTGAGTAATGCTGCAGCAGAAATAATTGCTGTTCCGTGTTGGTCATCGTGCATCAATGGAATTTTCAATTCCTCTTTTAATCTTCGTTCAATTTCAAAACATTCAGGGGCTTTGATATCTTCCAGATTAATTCCTCCGAATGTCGGAGCAATTGCTTTAACTGTATTTACAAAAAGGTCAATGTCGGAGGCGTCTACTTCAATATCGAACACATCGATATCTGCAAATATTTTAAAAAGTAAACCTTTCCCTTCCATAACGGGCTTAGATGCTAATGCTCCAATGTTTCCCAAACCTAAAACGGCTGTTCCGTTTGATATTACTGCAACCAAATTGCCTTTAGCTGTGTATTTATAAGCATCTTCAGGATTTTTCTCTATTTCTAAACAGGGTTCCGCAACGCCTGGCGAGTATGCCAATGAAAGATCTCTCTGTGAACTATGCGGTTTTGTTGGGATTACCTCAATTTTTCCAGGTCTTCCTTGTGAATGATAATCCAAGGCATCTTGCTTTCTTAATTTTGCCATTTTTTAGGTAAATTTTTTGAATTGCGAATATAACAATTTCTCAATAAATAGCATAACCTCAAAGGGATAATAACAAAATTAGGTTACTAATTTTAGAACGCAAAAATGAAACAACATTTTACTAAAAACTTAAATTTTATTATCTGTCCCTTTCAAAAAATTTCGACTATATTTTAAATTTGTTTCTCACGTGAATTAGTTTATATTAGCTAAATAAAAAGTACAAGTATGAAAAAAATAATTTACATCCTCTTGCTTTCCTCCTCTAATATTTGCTTCTCTCAAAAGGATTCAATAAAATACAAATGGGGTATTGGTTTACAATTAAATACTATTGATAAAATATTTCCTTTTGAGAATCCTGATGCAGAACTTGATTTTTATGATTCACATGGAGCTTGGAAAAATTTGTCATATTCCCTCGGTATAGTAGGAAAGCATAATGTAAATGAGAGATTTTCTCTTCGTTTAAAATCTGGGGTAATACAAGTTAATCAACAGCAACATAGAGATGTAAGGGATGAATCTATAGGAGCGCCATGTGGATCATGCTTTCTAGGAGATTTAACAATTAAACAAAGAAGATATTATATTTCTCCTGAAGTAATTGGTACAGTTAGCAAAGGTAATCTTGGAATTTATGGCGGTACTGGAATTCTTTATACTAAGTATAAGGAATTTTTACAAGAGGGGTATGGCATTTATTATACCGATGAAACCTTTTCAACAATTCAATATGATAATGAAAGCAAAGTGGTTATTCCTGGCGGGTTTTCAGTTGGACTTTCAGCATTCTTTGGAGTCAGTTTCCACTTACTAAAACATTTTTCTATTGGAGCTGAAATATCAGATTCATATGTCTATCGAAAATTAGGTGGAAATGTCGAATTAACTGTTTCTCAATCGATTCCATCCAACTATACCGCAACGTCTTATTATCTGTTTAGTGAGAGTGGGTTCACACATTCAAAAGGAATTGTTTCTTTTACAACGATTTATTTATTTTAATAAAACTAAAAACAAAACCATGAAAAAACTATTCGAATTTAAAACATTTTTCGCAAATATAATTGCATTAATGTTAAACCAAGTTTCTGGCTATAGTCAGAATCAGTGGGATGCTACAACTGTTGCTGGTAACTTATTAAACACGCCTCCAAGAAATAACATTTTTGGCACGGCAGGTTTGCCCAACCCTTCTGGCAAAAGAGATATTCGATTTTTTACTTTTGGTGTTGAGCGTATGCGTCTCATTGGAGAAATCGGGACTAATCAGGGATTTCTTGGAGTAAACACAATTAATCCAAATCAACGAATACATATTGGACAAGGTAGTTTAGGTGTTGAAGATGGTTTTGGAATTGTTGGGACAACATATTTTCCTGGCCAATTGGACATGGTTCAATTCCAAAATGCAAGAATAAATATGATTGTTCGGAATAAGACACTCGGAATTTTCTGTGAAAATTTTGGTGCAACACCCGATGATGTAAAACTAGGAGATGCTACTGATGTTAATACAACGATTTATGCACAAGATTTTGCACCAAGTGTTCAAAAAGGATTATTCTTACGGGGATCTAACGGAAATTTTAGAATGGGACATTTTATGATCCCTTTTGCTTTTCCAAACATTGAAATGGATGTTATTTCAACTGCGAGCGCACAGATGGGAAGCACAAATCCAAATATTTTTGATATTGTTTTCCAGGGAAGAATTCATGATGATACTTTAAGTAATATACGCTTGATGAATGGAACAAATGCCGACAACACATTTGTTCCTATGTTAGCAGGTTTTAATAACAGAAATTATTTTACAAATGCTACCCAAGGAATGGTAGTTAGTGGGGCAATAAGAGTTTCAAGCGATATAGCAGGATTATTTAACACTGCTGTCGTTGAATTTGATGCTAGAAAAAGAAATGCTAATGGGTTGGGCGGTACAGCTGTAATAAATAGAGATTTGTTTCAATGGTGTAATTTTACTACTCTTGAAATGCTAATGGACGCTAATGGTCAATTAGGATTGAGAACTGCCACGCCAGATAACAGATTAGAAATAACTACTATCACTGGGGACCCATTTTTTGGTTCTGCTAATGGTTCGAGTGGATTAAGGCTTACAAATATGAAAGGTGGCAGCGGTCCAGGATTTGCCATTCCAGTTGCAAACCCTGGTCCAGGTGTTCTTACTGTGAATAATGACGGAGATGTGATTTATGTACCTAGCGGTGGAAATTTTGGTAACGTATGTGGAACTACTGCAGTTCCCTTAACAACTGATTGGGAGATTCCGCTTGCAACATTTGCTTATAACTTTAGTGGCGATGGTGCTGTAAATATTTCTCGTTTTACTAATTGCGCTTCTACTTCCAAATTTTTTGTTGAAGATGATGTGTATTCTGTCACATCTGTCGTTCAAAACAATACAATGATTCCAGGAAATATTGCTGGTGAATTTATTGGATCCGATGCTGCTAAAGTTCACGCAATTGTAGTCCCACCAGGTGGAGGGAATGCTGGATTAGGTGTATTAAGCCCAAATCCAGGTTACAGACTTGTTGTAAACGGAAACTATTTTTTAAATGGAAATTTTGATGGAGTAGGAATAATGACATATCCGTCAGATCCACAGTTTAAAACAAATATTGATTCTATTTCAAATGCCCTAGACATTATTGGTCAGCTAAATCCAAAATCATTTTATTTTGATACAACAAATGTATATGGATTGAATTTTAGCAATAAAAAACAATATGGGTTAATTGCACCAGAAGTGGAACTAATATTACCTGAATTAGTAAGTAATATGAATAAAACCGAAGAAAGAGATACTTTAGGGAATATTATTTCTGGTTCTGTTTCTTACAAAACTTTAAACTACAATGCATTCATTGCAATTTTAATGCAAGGTATAAAAGAGCAACAAAAATCCATCGATAGTTTGAAATCAAAAACTTCAAATCAAGATTCCATCAATACTTCTTTACAAGACCAAATCAATCAATTGGCTACATTAATTAATTCGTGTTGCAGTAGCCATACTATGCAACAAAGTAACAATTCAAACAACCCAATTGTTTCACAAGATGTGAATCTAAAAGACAGTCAAATTATCATTCTAGATCAAAATAGTCCAAATCCATTTTCGGAACAAACCACCATCAACTATGATTTACCGGAAAATGTTGTAAAAGCACAAATGCTTTTTTACAATGTTCAAGGAAAATTAATTCAATCGGTAGATCTTTTTCATAAAGGAAAAGGAAGTTTAAATGTATTTGCTCAAGATTTAAGCAATGGAATTTATACTTACACACTTGTAGTTGATGGAAAAGTTTTTGAAACAAAGAAAATGGTGAAACAATAATTTTATTTAAAAATTATATTAAAAGGCTCGCAAAATATTTTGCGAGCCATTTTAATATTTACTTTAGCGATTCATGAAACCAAAATTAGTAGTATTTACAGGTGCCGGAATTAGTGCTGAGAGCGGGATTAAGACCTTTCGCGACAGTGGCGGATTATGGGAAGAATTCGACATAAATGAAGTGGCTACACCTCAGGCTTGGGAAAAAAACCAGCGTTTGGTACTTGATTTTTACAATAAACGCAGAAAACAGGTTTTGGAAGCCCAACCCAATAAAGCTCATTTTGCTTTGGTGGAATTAGAACAGAAATTTGATGTGCAAATAATCACACAAAATATTGACGATTTACACGAACGTGCAGGCTCAAAAAAAGTACTTCATTTGCATGGTGAAATCACTAAAAGTCGCAGTACTGTTGACTCATCTCTGGTTTATAAAATTGCCGGAGAAGAAATTAAGTTTGGAGATAAATGTGAAAAAGGGTCTCAACTTCGACCGCATATTGTATGGTTTGGTGAAATGGTTCCTATGATGGAAACGGCTTACATAATTGCCGAAAAAGCGGATATTTTTGTGGTAGTTGGAACCTCTATGGCTGTTTATCCGGCTGCAGGAATTATTGATTATTCACCTCAAGATATTCCCAAGTATTTAATCGACCCGAGTGACATTAAAGTAACCGGAATTGCTAACCTGAAAGTAATCAAAGAAAAAGCCAGCATTGGTTTACCCAAGCTGGCTTCCGACCTTTTGAAATAACCCTTCGACTACGCCTGTCTGCCGACAGGCAGGCTCAGGGTGACAATTTTATTTTGAGCTAATTACTAATTTTTTAGTTGAAATTGCCTTCCCATCTACTATGAAAGAGTAAAAATAAATTCCTGAATTTAAATCATCTACATTTATTTTTGCCGTTCCTTTTTTATCATTAAGTACAACCTCTTTTACCTGTTTTCCAACCATATCAAAGAAAACAATACTTCCTTGTTGAGAATATTCATTGATATCATACTTCATTGAAACCATTAAGTTTGCTGGGTTTGGATAAGCATTAGAAATTGTTCCTCCGATTTTTTCCATTTCGTCAACACCAACTGTAGAGTTGTATCTGATAGTAACACCTGTTGAATCTGTTATATTCGAAACATCATAAAATTGGTAATGAACTGTTCTGGTAATTGTTGCCATCTTAGAAATGAATTCAGCGTGAAAACCAAAATCAGCATAATGAATTGTATCACCCGGAGCAATTGCCAATGAAAGACTTGACAAATTGGTTGGCCAGTTATAACACAATCCTCCCCAACAAAAACGTGTTGAATCGGTTGGGTCAATTGTATAGATGGTTCTTCTGCATTTGTATGTATGTGAAACCGAATCGGTGTTCGTTACTACTAATTCTGTAATTAAACTGGCATTTTGCCCTATGTATACATCAAAAATAGTATTGGAGATTTCGTTTTCTGAATCGTCCATAACATCTAAACTGAATTGTCCGAAAGTGAACAAACTAGCAGTAACAAAGGCAATTGAAGTAATTATTTTTTTCATGGTATAAGTTTAATAGTAAATGGGATGATTTTGGTTAATCGTATACTCACAAATTTACGATTAGTTTCACATTATTACAAGTATTTTAAATTGATTCTTAGCTTTCGACCGACTTATACACTTAAAGGTTTTAATTTGCTTTTTACAATGTCTGAAAATTTTTTGTTTTCAATTTTGCTTTCCAGCCACGACATAATATCAAAATAAACCAAGAATTTTTCTTCCAAAGGGTCTTTCACAACTGGCTCCAGCTCCTTGTGTAATTGTTGGAAAAAGGCCATCGATTCTTTTTTGGAGTTTACATTTATCAATTTACGGATGGACGTAAGAATAATTTTTTCGAGCTTATAAAGTTTTTGCTTGCTGGCCAGGAATCGGTATGTCGACTTGATTCTATACTCCATGATATCAAACTTACCAAGTTCATAGTGCAATACAATTTCCATTATTCTTCCAATACATTCTAAATCCTGACGAATATTATAATTTTCTGCAATGTTTGCTCTTACCAACCATTTCAGTGCTTGTTTGTATTCTTCAGCAATCATTAACAAGGCTGTTACCTGCCAATAAATTATTTCTTTCAGGAGTTTATCCGACTCTTTATTTTTTTCCAATAAGATTTCTATTTCAGGAATCAGCTGAAGACATTTTTTCATGTTTCCCATCCTGAAATACACATTGAGCTTGGTATTGTATGCTTTTAAGAGAATGTTTAGCTTTTGAACGTCACTTTTCGGTTTTAAAATTTCCATTTTACTGATGTATTCCAAAGCTTCGTGGTATTTACCAATGTTATAACATTGGATACTGTGACGGTACAAAAACTGCGTTGGAAAATTCACGTTTGTTTCAATTACCTGAGGATTCTGTTCGAGCAAAGCAATTAGTTTGGAAGAAAATTCATAACACTTATTATGATCTTCAATATAATTATAATAACTCGCATACAATTCAAAATACAAAACTTTTGCGTTTATCGAAAGTGCTTGTTTGTCGTTTTTAAGAAGTGGATTTTTTAAAAACCAATCGTAACTTTTAATTTCTCTTTCATTGCGGAGCACACCCATTTCCATTCGCTGAACATACAATCTGTTTTTTAAACTTTCGAACTCAGCCATGTTTTTAATTTTCATAGCACATTGTTCAATCTCTTCAATTAAATTATCTGAATTGTCCTTTATATCTCCAACATCATATTGCATACGGTAGATACTTTGTTCCATCAAATTAATTTCGGGTATATAAGTCAGCTTTTCATTAGCAATAGCCATATCCTTGGCCTTTTTCAATAATTTTTTTGCCTGGGAATGAAGTCCTTTGTCGACTAAAATTTCAATTCTGTTAAGGATGCTTCTTATTTCGGTAGTTGAGTTTTTGTGATAGGCCTCCAGGCTTTCCAGAATCATATCGTATAAATAATTTTTCGCTACAGCAAATTGATTGATGAATCTTTCCGTTCTGAATTTCTGCAATAATTTTTTTTCATCATACTCTTTTTGATTATCAATTGCATCAAAAATTTTAGTGTAATTGTTTTGTTCATTACGTACATGAAAATTAGCATACTTCTTAAAATAGCCCTTTTCCGACTTGCTTAAGGATTTTACTAATTTGAAAAGATTGTCTGATGTTTTCACAAAAACTATATTTATAGAATGACAAATTAAAACCTTTTTATTCCAATTATCTAGCAAAATAATAAAAATTTCTTACAAAACACACGTATCGAATACTAAAATTTATGCCCTCAGAAGTATTGTTTTTATTAAAAAACTGACATTTTATGCCATTTCAAATACTAAGATTAAATTTAATTACGCTTGAATTCGCATAAATACGGGTCTATTTTTGGTTTATCGAATCAATGAAAATAGGGCTGAATTTATTTTGTTTATATTATAATAAAGTATTAAATTCGTTATTCGTGAAACAGAATTCTCAAAAATTATTTTAACCTAAATCCCTAATCAAAATGAAAAAAATTTTACAACTGATTGCGGCAGTGACTTTAACATTCTCTGCTGTAGAAAGTAAAGCTCAGTTGGCTGATGGAAGCATCGCGCCAGACTGGACATTTACTGACATTGTGGGTACTACTCACAATTTGTATACTTATTTAAATGCAGGTAAAACTGTATATATTGATGTTTCTGCTACATGGTGTGGACCATGCTGGGGATATCATACAGGTGGCGCTTTAGAAAACCTATATACTACTTATGGTCCAGGTGGAACAAACGAAGTAATGGTGTTTTTTATTGAAGGTGATGGAGCAACAGACATGAACGATTTGAATGGAACTGATGCTGCTTCGCAAGGTGATTGGATTACAGGAACTCCTTATCCTATTATTAATCCAGCTGCAGCTGCAACAACAACTTTCAACACAAACTATGCAATTGGTTATTTCCCAACTATCTATATGGTTTGTCCTGATCGCTCTATAACAGAAGTTGGTCAATTGTCAACATCTGCATTATATGCAGCAAAATCAGCTTGTTCAGTTGCAACTGCTCCTCTTGATGCTCAAGTAATGTTATCAACTGCGCTGAACCCTTCTTTGGCTTCTTGCGACAGCGTAACTCCAACTTTCCGTATCGGTAACGTTGGAACTACAACTTTAACTTCAGCTACTATCACTTTAAAAGTAGACGGAGTAACTCAAAAAGTATTCCCTTGGACAGGTTCATTAGCTACTTATGCTAACACAACTGTTACAGGTCAAAAAGTTGGTTCAACAATCCCGGGATCTCACGTTATTACATGTGAAATATCTAATCCAAACGGTGGTACTGATGCGACTAGTTCTAATAACTCTGAAACTGCAAACTTCATTATCTATCCTACTGTAGGTGGAGCACCAGTTGTTCAATCCTTCGAAGCTTCTGGAATTCCAACAGCTTGGAGCATAAGCAATGGTGGTGATGCTGCAACTTGGGATAATGCTACAGTTGGTTACACTTCTTCAAAAAGTATGACATTAAACTGGTATAACATTCCTGCTGGAGATGTGGATATCATTACATTAGATCCAATGTCTTTTGCTGGTGCTACTGGTCAATCAATGACTTTCAACGTTGCTTACCGTCAGTATACAACTGAAAACGACAACTTACGTGTTGAAGTTTCTACAAACTGTGGTACAACTTGGACATCTGCTTATAACAAGTCTGGTGCAACTTTATCAACTTTAGCTGCTTCAACTACAAACTTTATTCCTTCAGCTTCAACTGACTGGAGACTTGAAACAGTTAACTTAGGTACTTATGCTGGTCAATCAAACGTATTAGTTCGTTTTAAAGGAACTTCTGCTTATGGTAACAATATTTATGTTGACAACATTAACATTACTCAAGTAATGGGTGTTGAAGAATCAAACTTAGTTACTGGAGTAAATGTTTATCCAAATCCAATGGCTAACTATGCTTCTGTTGATTTCAATTTAACTGCTGATAACAATGTTTCAATTGTTTTAGTAAATACAGTTGGTCAATTAGTTAAAACTGAAAACCTTGGAAATATGAGTGCTGGTATCCATACATATGAAATGGATGCTACTTCATTAAGCAATGGATTATATTTCTTAAACATTACTGTTGGAAACAACACAATAACTAAAAAAGTGGCTATCAACAAATAGTCATCATTAATAAAAAATAAATCAGCTTTTGGTATGTTTATTGACATTCAAAGCTGATTTATTTTTTTATTAATATTGTAAAACAAAACAAATATGAAAAATTTAATATTAGCAACAATTGCTATTGTATTTTTAAACTCTGCAACAGCACAAAGTACATTACCTGCAGCTGATGTAAAAGCTTTGGATGGTAAAACAGTAAACACATCAAAATTTAGTAATGATAGTAAACCAATCGTTATTAGCTTTTGGGCTACCTGGTGTAAACCTTGTAAAAAAGAATTAGATGCAATTGCAGAAGTTTATGCAGAATGGCAAAAAGAAACAGGAGTAAAATTAATTGCAGTATCAACTGACGATTCTCGTAGTTCAGCAAAAGTTGCAACAGATGTAAAAAGTAAAGGCTGGGAATACGAAGTTTATCAGGACGAGAACCAGGATTTTAAACGCGCTATGAATGTTGGAGATATTCCACATACATTTGTATTAAATGGCAAAGGCGAAGTTGTTTGGCAACACAATGGTTATGCCGATGGAGATGAAGATCATCTTTTTGAAATTATTAAAAAAGTTGCCAAAGGAGAAAAAGTAAACTAACCATTTTATTTTATTTTTTGTGAGAAAAAATTATTTTGAATTGATTAAATCATCCGTTCTTTTTTGCGGATTACTATATAGCAGTTCTTCTACTGCACAAATTAACATACCGACTTTACCTGCTAATATGGGTGATGTGCATGGGAACTTCCAAGCAACAGCTCAATATTATATTCCCGATTCAACAATCGGAGCGCCAACAGTTCCGGAAAAAATGTTGATGAATGGTTTCGCAAATATCATTTATACGAAAGGAAAATTTACTGCTGGTATTCGATACGAATCTTATTTAAATACATTACAAGGGTTTGACCCACGCTATCAGGGAAATGCTATTCCATACCGTTTTGCAACATACAAATCAGATGCATTAGAAGTGACTGTTGGAAATTTTTATCAGCAATTTGGAAACGGATTAATTTTACGGAGCTACGAAGAAAGAGGATTGGGTTTTGATAATGCTCTAGATGGAATACGTTTAAAATATGAAGTAATAAACGGACTTTATCTTACAGGATTAACCGGGAAACAACGTTCGTTCATGACACAAGGTCCGGGAATTATTCGTGGCTTTGATGGGGAATTACAAATCAATGAAGTCTTCAAAAAATTAGCAGATAAAAAATTACGTTTAACATTAGGAGGAAGTTTTGTGAGTCGTTATCAAAAAGATGAAGATGCAGCATTAGTGCTTCCTGAAAATGTTGGCGCTTCTTCAGGAAGATTTGAATTGAATTACGAAGATTTCAGATTGAATGCTGAGTATGCATACAAAATAAATGACCCTAATTCAGCTAACGCAGTTGGTAAAATCTACAAACCCGGTGATGGACAAATTATTATGGCTAGCTATGCTAAAAAGGGACTTTCAGTTTCAGGAAGTGTATCAAGAGTAGACAATATGAATTTCCGTTCCGACAGAGATGCCATATTAAACAACTTGCTTTTAAATTACACGCCTGCATTAAATAAAAATCATACTTATAGTTTACTTACATTTTATCCTTACGCTTCACAACCAAATGGAGAATTCCAATTTTCGGGTGAAGTAAATGCGAAACTAATTAAGAAACCAACCTGGAAAATGGATATTACCATCAACTATTCAGGTTCAAATAATTTAGATACTACTCTTTTAGATCCTGCTACAGACAGCACATTACAAGGTTATACAGTAAACTCTTACGGTCCGGGCAAAAAAGTTTTCTTCCGTGATTTTTATGTGGAGTTGAATCAAAAGTTCGGAAAGAAAATTAAAACATCCTTAATGTATTCACACCAAATCTATAATAAAGGAGTGATTCAAAAACCGGGATTTCCAACAATTCATTCCGACATAGTTGTTGCTGACATTTCTTACAGATTGAAAGGCGAAGGAACAGTAAGAGTTGAAATGCAAGCCCTGTCAACGAATGACGACCACCAGGATTGGGGTCAATTAATGATAGAGTATACAGTAAACTCTCATTGGTTTGTAGCGGCACTGGATCAATACAACTTTGGAAACGATCATGTAAGTGAACGTTATCATTATCCTAATGCTACAGTTGGTTATAATAAAAATGCAAACCGTATTACTTTGAGTTACGGAAAACAACGTGCAGGTATTTTTTGTGTAGGCGGAATTTGCCGACTAGTGCCGGCATCCAATGGTGTTACTTTAACTGTTACAAGCAGTTTTTAAAAAATATAAAACAATGAAGAAGTTATTATTTCTATCAATCATTTCCGCAATCACTTTCACATCTTGTGATTTTGTAGGAAATCCTTATCCCGAAGTAAATGCAAATCTGGGCGACACAGCAACTTGTCCTACCCTGACATTTCCAACGGTTACAACTCATATCAAAAAAATATTGATCGAGGATTATACAGGTCACACTTGTGGAAACTGTCCTCGTGCAGCTGATACATTAGCATCAATTGACGCTTTGTATCCCGGACAAATTGTAGGACTGGCATTACATGTTGGAAGTTTTGCGACACCTTCTCCGGGATATGCGGGCTCTCCGGCTACAGCGTTTTTAGCTGATTACAGGACAGATGTTGGTGACCAGTATGATGCAACTTTCGGAGCTTCTGCTTTTGGTTTGCCTGCCGGAATGTTTAACAGAAAAGATTTTGCTATTGCTGATCACATTAAGTTTTATACAGGATGGAAAGCATATGCTGCAAGCATCGTTTCTGAGCCTTCAGTTGTTGATTTACAAATAGCCGTTGATTTTGATTTAGCAACCCGCAAAATTTGTTGTGCTGTAAAAGATTCTTTCCTGACAACTATGAGCGATACATTAAAAATGGTTGTATTGCTAACCCAAGACAGTATTATTGATTGGCAGGATAATGTTGGAGTAATTACTTCTACTTATGTACACCGTCACATGCTACGTGATGCTATTACTCCCGGAGGTGCCTGGGGCGAATCATTAATAAGTGGCAGCATTCCGGTTGGAACTACGCATACTAAAAAGTTTGCTTATACTATTCCGGCTGATTATAAAGGAATTCCTTGCGATGTAGACCAATGTCATCTCATAGCTTTTATTTATAAAACTAGTAACTACGAAATTATACAGGTAGAGGAAGTTGAACTAATACCTTAAATACTATTTTATTCGATTATCAAACGCCTGCACATTAAGTGTGGGCGTTTGTGTTTTAATTAATAACTTTGCTTTAATGAAAAATATCCATTTCATATTCATTTTTCTATCTGCTTGTATTTTCACAAGCCAAGCACAAAACCGTTTCAGACCTGGCTTTAAAGCAGGAATTGCAACTAGTCAAGTGCATGGTGATACGTATACTGGTTTTGATAAATTTGGTTTTGATGGAGGCGCTACACTAAATGCGAAAATAAATGAAAAGTGGAAAGCTCAATTTGAAATTTTATTTGTTCAAAAAGGAAGCAAACATGTTGGAGATGCAAGCAAAGGAGATTTTAGTTATTATTATTTGCAATTAAATTATGTGGAAGTTCCTATCTTATTTCAATATGAACACAAAAAATTTGTCTTCGAAATCGGTCCCGGTATTGGTTATTTAATTAGCTCAAAAGAAGCAGACCATAATGGTGATGTTATAAATCCGCTTTATTCGACTGAAGTAAGTGGAAGCATTGGAATAAACTATCAGATTTATAAAAACTTTGGAATTAACTGGCGTTTTACAAATTCTATTTTGCCTATTCGTAAATTTGCTTCTGGAGCTAGTACAGTATCGAATCCCGGACTAAGAAATAACGTATTAGCATTTACTTTAACATATACATTTGGAAATGCAACAACAGAATAAACATAAAATTGTAATTGCGATAACCGGTGCCAGTGGTGCAATTTATGCAAAAGTATTGTTGCAAAAATTACAAGCACTTAGTGAACAAATCGAAACTGTTGGAATTGTGATGAGCGACAATGCAAAAGATGTCTGGAAATTTGAGCTTGGAAATTCTGATTTTGAAAATCTTCCATTTAAAATTTACAGCAAGTCTGATTTTTTTGCACCTTTTGCATCCGGCTCCGCAAAATACAATACCATGATTATTTGTCCTTGCTCCATGGGAACATTGGCACGTATTGCAAGTGGAATTTCCAACGACTTAACAACACGTGCAGCAGATGTAATTTTAAAAGAGCGCAGAAAATTAATATTAGTAACGAGAGATACTCCTTTGAGTTTAATTCATATTAATAATATGAAAACAGTTACTGAAGCAGGTGGAATTATTTGTCCGGCAAATCCTTCTTTTTACAGCAAACCACAAAACTTTGAAGAATTAGCAGCTACAGTAATCGACAGAGTTATTGACTTAGCAGGATTAGAACAAAAATCGTATCGCTGGAGCGAGAAGGGTTAATTTTCTTTTCTAAAAAAGAATTTTAGCTATTACCCATATTGTAAATAAAACCAATGTTATCCAAAAAATAATTTTTTGAATTTGTTCAACCTGAGTAATCTTATAATTAAATAAGTTGTTCTTAATCTCTTTCATTATCACCCCTATTTTACTATAACTACTTTTTTGTACGCTGAACTATATCTGTTTACGATACTAACAATATAAATTCCTTCGGAGAATTTCTTCAAATCCATGTTTTCAAAATTATTTCCTTTCGAAAAATATTTCTCTTCTGAAAATAAAAGATTCCCAATTGCATCATATACTTTTATATTATGTTGTCCTTCATAAGAAGTATTAAAGCTCAATTCATATTGATTGTTTGAAGAAATTACATTTACAATTGACAGATCAGTAAGCTCATCATCACAAACCGGTTGAATAATATTATACGTTTTTGTTGTTCCGTCAAAATCGGTTTGACTTAAACGGTAGTATGAGTTTCCATTATAAGGTTGATAATCTGTCCATAAATAATTATTTTGCACTGAACTGTTGCCTGCACCATCAACAATGGCAATACTTTCAAAGTTTTGTCCGTCTTCGGTCTTATCTAAAATAAAATAATCGTTATTTACTTCTGAAGCAGTTGTCCAGGAAATATTTACTTTATTATTATCGCAAGCTGCAGAAAAATCAAGTAATTCGATTGGAAGAGGTGCTGCTAAATAATTTACTGATCCGATTGTAAAATAAAAACCTGTTCCTCCGGTAAAATCAACTTGAAAAACAACAGTATCAGCAGTATTATCTCCGGCAACCGGACTGTATTGTGTAGCACCAGTTGCAAAAACACCATTTGCATCAACTAGCAAACGCATATCAGTATAATTATTTATTCCAGCTACACCACCAACACCCGGTACGGCTGCCATATTAAATTTTAAAGTAACTGTTCCAACAGTCCCTGTTTCCTGCGCTTTCCACACACATTCTAATCTGGTTTGAATTCCTGCAGGTAAATCTGTCATTGAAGCTGCAGTTGCTGAAACTGCTCCTGTATTTCTTCCAACAACAAGGAATGAATTATCCGCTCCAAATGCGGCACCAGTCCATGTGGTATTTCCATTTGTCAAGGTTAAAATATCACTGGTTGGATTCAAACTTACAGTACTGGTAGATCTTAATTTGTTTAAACCGGAACTGGTTCCAGCATTATCACGTCCAATACCAATCACATAATTATGAAAACCTGTTTGGTTGTTCCAAATCATTGTTCCATCACTTGCCATATAAACCACGGCAGAACCGGTTCCCATATTATTTCCCAATGTGATTCCGTATTTTATTGCTAAATAAGATTCTACTCTTCTTGCTTCTGAAATAGATAATTTCTTATTAAAGGTCATAACTTCCGCAATATCAACCTGACAATACAAAGGATTTCCTAAATCGTTTGCACCAATATTAAGTGGTTTTAGTGTTCCACCCGGAGGATTAAATAAAAGTGACGGATGTGTTTTTATTGCATCTGTATTTCCATTTAATTTTAATGTTACAGTTGTAGCATCAGAAAAAAATTCAGCAAGAACATCTTTATTTACTACAGTTGTTGTACTTAAGTCGTTTTTACCTCCACCATTGTCATCAACAAAATCAATACGTTGACGACCAGCATTTAATTCCCAACCAATTCTCCAACTATTTGTCGGATCAGTTTCCCATTTATAATCAACTAAACCTGCTTTATAATTTTTCACCATAAAAATGGTATTATCTGTCACATGAAATAGACTCCCTCCTGCGAAAGTATTTGCACTTACTAAAATATCGTTAACGCCATCAAATCTTACGTAGTTTTGAAAGTTTACAAGATTCGGTTGAACAGAAGGTCGGTTACCGGCAGTTCCTTGATTTAAATTTCCGGTAATAGCAGCACCGGATTGATCAGCCCATGAGCTAACATTTCCGCCTGTAAGTGTAATTCCTGCATCCGACTTTAACCAATTTTTTAATCCCAATGCACTTGTAACTGGATAAGCACTGCAAACGTTTATTGTGCGATCTCCGGCTGGGTTATTTGCTGTTGGTGTTCTGGTAACTCCTGCAACTGTAATACTATTTGCTGCTACCAATTGTGCATCTGCAGTTTGTCCGGTTGTTGCAGCCAAGTTAATATCATAAGCAATCCAAAAATAATTTGTTCCGTATAATAATGTTTGTGACCCATTAATAGTAATATTTCCACCTGCAGGAGCAGTTCCTCCGCTTACAAATTCACTGGTAGTATTAAATGTTGAAGAATTACCTGTGTAATAAATATGAATAGAAGTTGCTGCATTTACTCCAGCTGTTCCGGTCATATTCATAATAAACTGCGTTGCGCTCAAAGGGGAAGCAGAACCTCCGGCCGTAACAATTTCAACACGAATAATTTCTTGATTGATATCACACTTTGTAACCGTTGCAGTAGACGCCTGCGCAACTGTACACGATGAATAAGTCATTGGTCCAGATGCGACAACATTAATAGAATAATCTTCTGTTTCTCCCCAGGTATAAGAACCACATGGAGTAATACTTGCTGCAGACCCTCCTTCAACCTGTACAATTCTCATACGTGTTGTGCCGATAGTTGCTCCACCAGGAACCGTAAAAGGTAAATTATGTGTGGATGGGAAACCTGGTCCGGCAGTTACCGTTCCTAAATTTTCACCTGCATCTAAAAAATCATTATCAATATTCCAATCAATAAATACGCTTGCTGCATTACTGTAAAAGAAACCACTACACTGAGTTAGTGTAACCGTAACTGTATAGCTTGCACTTTGAGTAACTTGAGCAGAAAAAGCAGTATAATCTGAATACATTCCAGCGCAAACCGAATTGTTATTGATATCGGCTGCACCATCTCCGTTTAAAGTTACATTTGAAATATCATCATCTGCTGTGCTTGTTGCAGTAGACGCACAATATTGTGCAGAACAATAATTTGTAATGAGTGAAAAAATTATTACGAACGAAAACAAAGTTGTTCTCATTATCGTTCTTAAAAAAGCGGAGAAGATTTGCTTCATTAATTTTGATTTTTACTATTAAAATAAAATGCGGGTATTCTTACTAGTCAAATTTAACAAACACTACAAAGGATTGAAAGCTTAACTTAATAAGTGGGAGAATTAAAGAATAAGTGGGAATAATTATGGATTTAAAGGAAAAAACAACGAACAAGATTGCCAGTTATGCAGGTGTTTTAACAGAACTTATTACCTTAGCAAAGGATATAATTAAAATGAATAAACATGTTTTTTGTCCGCATTTTTATTTCCTTCCTTTTTCTTTTTTTGAGCTTAGGTTTTTCTGCCCAGGTCATTCCATTTATTTCTGAAAAAAGTTTAGCGCATAGTGAAAAATACTCTGTACAATATTGGACCACAGAAAATGGGTTGCCACAAAATTCAATTAATGATATTACTCAGACAAATGATGGTTATCTCTGGTTTGGAACTTTTGATGGGCTAGTAAGATTTGACGGAATAAAATTTACAGTTTATAACACAAGTAATACTCCGGAACTTAAAATCAATGGTATAAAACGCCTTTTTACAGACAACAAGGGTAAGTTGTGGATTATTGGTGCTGATGGGAGTTTGCTCTCTTATTTTCAAAACAAATTCTATGCTTATTCAATTCCATCGAAAGCTTTATTCTATAGTAATGCAATTACAAATTGGGCTGACAATACTATTTTAATTGCTTGCGACAATAGCAAAATTTATAAAATTAAAAATGATGAGATCGATGAATTTAAAATTCCTGATTTTATTAATCAGACACATACTATAATATCAAAATTTGATGACCAGTTATATGTAGGTACAGAAACCGGTTTATATTCTTATACGAATGGTGAGTGGCACACATTTAATGAGTTTGTTGGAAAAAATTGTTCTGCTTTTTTTCGTTCTCCAAACAACGACATTATTATAAACATAAAGAATGATCTTTTTACTGTGCACCCTAAAAACGCAGAACTACTTTCCATTCCTGAATCACTTAAAAATATTGGCAATCTTAGTTTAGCCTTTAATGAAGAAAATGAATTGACAATTTTATCCGATCAAGGATTGTTCATTTTACAAAGTAATACTTTTCAACACATTTCCACAAAAAATGGATTATCATCAAACAATGTTAGTTCTGTTTTTGTGGATAAACAAAATAATTTTTGGGTAGGCACCTCAAGTGGTGGAATTAATAAACTTAAAACTAAAATATTTAGCACTCTCACTAAAGAAGAGGGAATGAATGATGATGGAACAACAGCAATAATAGAAACATCTGATAAAGGAATTTTAATTGCCAACAATTGCTCTGGTGTTAGTCAGCTTTTAAATGGAAAATTTACTGGCAAATTCTCTTCTCTCAATGGTACTTGTGTTTGGAGTATTTATGAGGATCCATTAAAAAATTTATTTTTTGGAACCTATGGTGGTGGTGTTTTCTATTACGATAAAAATGGAACAATTAAAAACTACAAAACACCTGAAGGATTGCCAGCTGATGTTATTTTTTCGCTTTACGAAGACTCAAAAAAAGAATTATGGGTTGGCACAAACCAAGGGTTAGGATATTTTAATAAAGATCATTTCATTTGTTTTGATACCACTTTTAAAAACACAATTACCTATATTTTTGAAGACAGGAACAAACAACTGTTTTTATGCACTGATAAAGGATTAGCAACCATCAACAATAATAAAATAGTAGAGCTACAAAACAAAGGCTTAGAAAAAATAAATGCCCGTTTTTTGTACGAAGATACGGATGGTGTTTTATGGATAGGAACTCATGGAGATGGATTGATACGTTTTAAAAACGGAACAACTTTTTCTTTTTCTTCAACTACTTCTCCACTTGACAACAATGTATGGAGTATTTCCGAAGATGCTTCAGGTAATTTTTGGTTGCCTTCAAACTCTGGAATGTATGTGATTCCAAGAAAAGAATTAAATGATTTTGCTGAAGGAGTACTTAAAAATTTAAACCCAACATTTTTATCAAAGGAGGATGGTTTAAAAAGCATAGAATTTAATGGCGGGTTTCAACCTACTGTTTTACAAAGCAAAAAAGGAGAGTTTTGGTTTCCTACAGTAAAAGGGATTGCAATTGTTAATCCGGGAGATTTGAAAAAATCGGATTATTTTCCTCAATTGATTATTGAGAATGTTTTTGTTGATGATTTTGAAGTAGAGACGAAAGATACTCTTACAATGAAATCTTCAGCTACAAACCTTGTTATTACATTCACTGCTCCTTCTTTTGTAAATCCTTCAAAATTAAATTTTCAATATAAAACAGAAGGAGTTGATAATTCCTGGATAAACATTGGAACAAACCGTGAAATCAAATTAAGTAATATTCCTTTTGGAACACACGCACTTCGCATCCGCATTTCCGGAAACATTAACAACAAAGAAACGGTGATTATACTTTCGAAGCAATTACCATTTTGGAAAGAAACTAAATTCATTACTGCTTCTATTTTTATTTTTGTTTTAATAATGCTAATCTCTACAATTGGTGCAATAAATATTATCAAAAAACGAGAACGCAAAAAAACCCAACTGAATAAACAGTATGCAAATATAGAGTTGAAAGCCTTGCAGGCACAAATGAATCCTCATTTTATTTTTAATTGTTTAAACTCAATTCAACATTATATTATTCTCAATGATGAAGTTGCCGCAAGTAAATACTTAACAAAGTTTTCGATGCTAATGCGAATGTTTTTAGAACATTCCAAATCCAATACAGTTACTCTACACGATGAAATTGAATTATTAAGATTGTACATTGATTTGGAATTGTTACGCTTTAAAAATGGATTTGATGTAAAAATTGACATTCATCCCGACACGGATATTTTTAATATAGAAATCCCAAGTATGTTATTTCAACCATTTGTGGAAAATGCCATAAACCATGGGCTGATGAATCTTGATAAAAATGATTCGTTAGCAAAAAAACAAGGGATTTTATATTTAACTTTTAAAATTGAAAACAGTCATGTTGTTGGAATTATTGAAGACAATGGAGTTGGAAGAGAAAAAGCAAAAGAATTAAAATCAGAAACACACAAAGATCATGCTTCCCGCGGAATGGAAATAATTAATGAGCGAATTGCAGTACTAAATAAAATGGAGAACACTAACATAACCATAGAAGTAATTGACAAAGTTGATTCAGCCGGCATTCCTTCAGGAACTAAAGTGATTATTAAAATACCTATATAAAATGATAAAAGCCATTGTTATTGACGATGAAGAATTAGGTAGAAATGTTTTAAAAAACCTCATTCAAAAATATTGCCCCGAAATATCTGTAGTGGGTGAGGCATCAAATATTAAAGAAGCTAAAAAAGCAATTTCAGAAACAAATCCTTCACTTGTTTTTTTGGATATTGAAATGCCAGGAGGTTCCGGCTTTGATTTATTAGAACAATTAAAAGATTCTGATTTTTCTGTAATATTTACAACCGCCTACAATCAATATGCGGTGAAAGCTTTCAGGTACAGTGCTGTTGATTATTTATTAAAACCTATTAATATTGATGAGTTACTTATAGCTGTAAAAAAAGTCCTGAGTCCAACAAGCAAAAAAGTCATGCAATCGTCTATCGATCATTTGATGGACAGTTATAACAACCAAGGGGTTTCCAAGAACAATAAATTAGCACTGCCAACTCAGGAAGGACTAGTGTTTATTGACATTAATGATATTGTGCGCTGCGAAGCTGATGGAAAATATACCCATTGCTTTATTTTAGGCGGGAAAAAGCTATATTCAACCCGGAGTCTAAAGGATTTTGAAGAACAATTGGCCCCCCGTGGCTTTTGCAGAATCCATCATGCTCACCTGGTAAATCTTAACCATATTAAAAATTATGTAAAAGGAGATGGCGGTCAAGTGCTCATGGTTAATGGAGATTCGGTGATTGTATCCAAAAGAAAAAAGGAAGAATTCCTGAACCGATTGAACAAGATCTGACCCCATAATTCACAGAATCTTTACCATTTTTTAACAAAAAACGTACAAAAACTAATTTTTAAAAAAAGTAACTTTGCGCTTGACTTTTCGTTTTAAATGAAGTAATTTAGTTCTGGTCAAAAAAAATACAAAGAGTATGTTTGAATTAAGCAAAAATATATTGCAAAAAGTGAGTTTTGATAAAGTCCTTTTTCGCAAAGAACTTACAAAAGCCGTTAAATGGCTTAAACCTGAAGAGAAAGCATTATTAATGATTTGGTGCTTAACTACATTTGGACATCAATACAAAGATGTTATTCAGGAAGTGTATAAATCGGTAGTTAAGTCTTAATAAACTCTACATTCCTTTTTAAACCCGTAAACTTGGTTCGCTTTACTGCAGAATCTTTAAACACACGTCTGAAAGTTTCTTCGGTAAGTTCTTCCCAGTCTTGTTTTTTCATTCCTAATAACTCTGCATTTGCTTCAAAGTGTGGTTCATGATGCGGTTTTGAGAAACTGTTCCATGGACAAACATCCTGGCAAATGTCGCAACCAAACATCCAGTTTTTAAATTTCCCTTTTACATCGTTGGGAATATTTTCTTTTAATTCTATAGTGAAATAAGAAATGCATTTACTTCCATCTACCACATAAGGCGCAACAATAGCATCGGTAGGACATTCATCAATGCATTTTGTGCAGGTTCCGCAATAATCTTTTACTGCTCCATCGTATTCTAAATCCAAATCAACAATTAACTCAGCAATAAAATAAAACGAGCCGCTCGATTTATTTATCAGATTACTGTTTTTTCCTATCCAACCCAGTCCACCTTTTTTTGCCCATGCTTTATCCAGAACAGGAGCTGAATCAACAAATGCGCGACCGTCAACTTCTCCAATATTTTCTTTGATGAATTCTAAAAGTAGATTTAATTTTTCTTTTATTACTAAATGATAATCTTTTCCGTAAGCGTATTTACTAATTTTCGGAGCAGTATCATCTACTTGTTTTTCGGAAGGATAATAATTTAATAAAAGTGAAATCACTGATTTTGCTCCCGGAACAAGCAATCGAGGATCTAATCGTTTATCAAAATAATTTTGCATGTAACTCATTTGTCCATGCATGTTATTGTTCAACCAATTTTCTAATCTGGGTGCTTCTTCTTCTAAAAAATCTGCTTTGGAAATTCCAACGTAATCGAAACCTAGTCGCTTCGATTCAGCTTTTATCTGTTGAGTATATTTTGAGGTTAGATTCAAGAGAGTTAATTAAGTAGATGAAGTTAATTGGGTTAAATCAGGCTAAACCTAAATTAACCCATTTAACTTTTTTCCTATTCAACTCATTTTGTATCGAAAAGACTTCCTTTAAATCCGCGGGGAATTTTTCCAAGGTGTTTGTAAGCTTGATCTGTAGCTTCTCTTCCGCGTGGTGTACGTACAAGATAACCTTCCTGAATTAAAAATGGTTCGTATACTTCTTCTATCGTTCCCGCTTCTTCTCCAACTGCAGTAGAAATTGTTGTTAAACCAACTGGTCCGCCTTTAAATTTTTCTATCAAGGTTGAAAGAATACGAATGTCCATTTCATCCAATCCGTTTTTATCTACGTTGAGTGCGGATAATCCGATGTGAGCAATATCAATATCGATATCCCCATTTCCTTTTATTTGTGCGAAATCTCTGATTCGTCTTAACAAAGCATTTGCAATACGAGGTGTTCCGCGACTTCTACGGGAAATTTCGTTTGCTGCATCTTCCGTAATCGGAACATTTAATATTCCAGCAGCACGGATAATAATTTTTTTCAGTAACTTGGAATCATAATAATTCAAACGGGAATTGATTCCGAAACGCGCTCTTAACGGAGCTGTAAGTAAACCACTTCTGGTAGTTGCGCCAACTAAAGTAAATGGATTTAATTTGATTTGAACGCTTCTTGCATTTGGACCGCTATCAATCATGATATCGATTTTATAATCTTCCATTGCAGAATACAAATACTCTTCAACGATTGGACTCAAACGATGAATTTCATCAATAAACAAAACATCGTTCTCTTCTAAATTAGTAAGCAAGCCTGCTAAATCGCCAGGTTTATCGAGCACAGGACCAGAAGTGATTTTAATATTCACTCCTAATTCTGATGCAACAATATTTGCTAAGGTGGTTTTTCCTAACCCCGGAGGACCGTGCAGAAGAATATGATCGAGTGCTTCACTTCTTTGTTTAGCAGCTTGCACAAATATTTTCAGATTTTCAACAACTTCAAACTGTCCGGTAAAATCATCAAACTCCGCTGGGCGCAATACTTTCTCGAACTCCTTTTCAGAAGAGCTTAAGTTTTCACCGTCTGGATTGATGTTTGGATTCATCTTACTTTAACATGATGCTAGTTTGTCCAACAATCACATCATCACAAATAATATCAATTAAATATTTGCCTGGGATAAATCCGCTCGGACTTGCACAAAGTACTTCAACAGCTACTTCTTCGTTTTTATAATTGATATCTTGTTTGGCTGCATAATAACCTTTTGAGCCATTAAATTTTACCATGTTTCCTTCATCAGCTGACTTACAAATTTCTTTTCCATCAGGCGACATCAATCTCACATAAACCGGTTTCACACCTTGCTTCGCAATTTTATTTTCTCCCATGACAAAAGAAACTTTTATACGTTCAACACGTGAAGCTTTGGTTGTTTCTACTTCCTTTTTTCCACCCGACTTAAATTTTACACCTTTAACAGTAGGATTTTCTGCTTTTAAAATCGAACCAATGTTTACAGTATTTTGTAATGCATCTTTATCTTTCGTAAGTTGAGTAGTAACATTTTTTTCAGCCACAAGATCTGCATTAACTTTATCCTTTTCAGCAATAACAGTTTTGCTGAACGTATTTAATGAATCAATCTGTACAACAAAATGTTTCATAATTGTACGCAATGTTTCTGTCTCTTTTCTAAGTTTAGAGATGATATACGCATCGTTTTTATGTTTTTCAGCTTGAATAATTAATTCTGCAATTTCTGCCTTTTTAGCTTCTAATTCTGCTTGAACTAGCTTATCAGAGGATTCTAGTTTTGAATACTCTTCTTGTAATCGCAGCAAATCGCTTTTTACATTGTCGCGTTCAACAATTACTTCTTGTTTTTCAACAACAACAGTATCTGCTCTGTTTTTTTCTTTCCACCATAGGTATCCGAATGTTCCATTTCCACCTAGTAATAGCACTAACAGAATCCATAAAATTTTATTATTCGACTTTTTTTCTTCTTTATTGGTTTCCATATTTAAGGATTGTTTATTTTCGACACACAAAAGTAATACTTTTTAGCCTTATTGCCCAAAATCTTATGCTGAACGACTTTATTTCACTGATATTTCCACAAGTTTGTGTATCCTGCAGTAACAGTTTGTATAAGAACGAACAAACCCTATGCACTTATTGTGTTTATCACCTGCCAAAAACCAATTTTCATCTGGATAAAGACAACCCAATTGCCAAAATTTTCTGGGGACGAATAAACATCCATTCTGCAGGAGCATTTTATGGATTTAATAAGGGTGGCAGAGTTCAGCGAATCATCCATCAACTGAAATACAAAGGCAGAAAAGAGGTAGGTTTTGCAGTCGGCAAACTCTATGGATATGAATTAAAAAAGTCGATTGATTTTAATACTGTAAACACCATTATTCCTGTTCCACTTCACCCAAAAAAAGTTAAAAAACGAGGTTATAATCAAAGTGAATCTTTTGCTGAAGGATTAGCAGCAAGTATGGAAGTTGACTCCGACTTCAAAACATTATTCCGTGCTCACGAATCGGAAACACAAACCAAAAAATCGCGTTTCAATCGCTGGCAAAATGTGGAATCGATTTTTCAATTGAAAGACATAAAATCATTGGAAGGGAAACACATTTTGTTGGTGGATGATGTTGTTACAACCGGAGCAACGCTGGAAGCATGCGCTCAAACATTGATGCAAATTCAAGGAGTTAAGATTAGTGTAGCGACTATTGCCTATGCTTCTAATTAGTTACTTGCGAAGCGTCATTGCGAGGCACGAAGCAATCTAATTCGTTTCGTGAGAGATTGCTTCACTACGCTCGCAATGACGTTATAAAACGAGCATTTTACACACCATTTTTCTTATCTTTGCAACCATAAGTAAAACCTATAATGGCTGAATCACTTTCTGTTTCGGGAACAACTAAAAAAGAGAAGTACGAATCACTTCTTCCTCAAATCAAAGCATTGATTGAAGGGGAAACCGATTTTATTGCCAACCTATCCAATATTATGTCGGCCTTGAAATTTGGGATGGACTTTTTTTGGGTTGGAGTTTATCATGTAAAAGAGAATGAACTTGTTCTCGGACCATTTCAAGGGCCAGTTGCTTGTACTCGTATTGGATTAGGGAAAGGAGTTTGCGGAACCGCTTGGAAAGAAAAGAAAACAATTATTGTGGAGGATGTAGATCAGTTTCCAGGACATATTGCTTGCAGCAGTTTATCGAAATCGGAAATTGTTATACCTGCATTTGATAAAAAAGGAAACGTAATATTGATTTTAGATGTCGACAGCAAACACCTTGCAACATTTGACGAAACCGACAAATTTTATCTTGAGCAAGTAATGACTATCATTAGCAAATGTGCTAATTAATAATTTGCTAATTGAAAATTTTAAAATAATAATATACTTGTTTAAATATAATTTCTATAAAATTAACACATCGGCACATCAGCACATCAGCACATTCATAAATATGCTTGTGATTGCTATTATGTTTAGTTCCTGTGCTCAAATTTTAGCTCCTGGTGGCGGAGCAAAAGACACAACTCCACCAAAAGTTTTGAAATTTATTCCTGATAGTGCTCAATTAAATTTTAATGTAAAAAATATTGCGATTGAGTTCGATGAGTTTGTTGCACTTAAAGATTTGAATAATCAATTACTTATTTCTCCGCCATTAGCGAAATCTCCGGATGTAACTATTAAAAACAAAACACTATTTATTGAACTTGATAAAAACGAAACGTTAAAACCAAACACTACTTATTGCATCAGCTTTGGAAATGCTGTTCAGGATTTGAATGAAAACAATGCCATCGAAAATTTTCAATACATTTTTTCTACGGGAACATTTATTGATTCACTGAAACTAAAAGGCAAAGTGCAAAACGCATTTAATCAGTCGACCGAAAAAGGAATTTTAGTAATGCTTTACAGCGATTTAAGCGACAGTGTTGTTTATAAAAGTCAGCCCGACTATTTTGCGAAAACTGATAAAGACGGAAATTTTCAAATCAACAACATCAAAGCAGGTAAATATAAATTGGTTGCAATAAAAGATGCAAACAACAATTACAAATACGATGGAGAAAGCGAAAGTATTGGTTTTGTGGATGCGCCAATTGATGTTTCAGAAAAACAAAATATTTTAATTGATTTATTTCAAGAACCACTAAAAAAAGTATATCTAAAAAAGTATATTCACGATTCACATGGGAAAGTAAGTTTGTTTTTTAATCAAGGTTCGGATAGTTTAAGAGTGCAACCTTTAAACAATGATCAAAAAGGCGTTCAGGAGTATCTTCAATTTTCTAAAAACAAGGATACATTAACTTATTGGATTAAAAATTTTATAAAAGACTCTTTGATTCTTCAGGTGAGTAATGGAAATAAAATATTGGATACTGTTTCATTAAAATTTATTTCAAGAGAAGAAGCTGAGAAGTCGAAAAAGAATCCTTTAAAGTTAAAAGTTGTGAGTAGTCCTAATGGGAATCAGAGTTTTGATTTGGGGGGTGAATTACGAATCAAATTTAACCATCCGATAAGTTCTTACCAAGATCAATTGATTACTTTAAAAGAAGATACAACTATTATAAATCGTTATAAATATACAATAGAACCAGACAAGGAGAGGATTCTTTTTGCTGTTTACGATTCAAGTAATATTTACGAAGACCCAGAAAATCCAGGAACATTTGTTCAACATTTTACAGAAAAGGGGTGGAAGAATTGGAAAGAAAACACCAACTACCATATTCAAATTCTACCTGGTGCATTTCACGATATTTTCGGTTTAACAAATGATACTATAAAAATAGATTTCAAAACTCGTGAAGAAAAATATTACGGAAGTGTGAAATTGAATTTATACGCTCTTCCATCTGATTATATTGTTCAATTGTTAGATGAAGCAGGAGTAGTTGTAAGGGAAAATTTCTTTTTAAAACCAAAAAACATAGCTTCACCCAAGAAAATTATTGAATATTCATATTTAGCTCCAAAAAAATACAAATTAAAGATCATCTATGATGATAATGGTAATCATAAATGGGATACAGGAAACTATTTAAAAAAGACTCAGCCCGAAAAAGTAATTTATAATTCTGAGTTAATTAATATTCGCTCGAATTGGGATGCGGAGTTGGAATGGAAGGTTGAGTAAACAAATCTTCTCTTCGTATCGTCACACCATAATACGACAAGGCATATCATTCTAAGGAGGAGATCCCGTGTCGTGGCACGGGATGACAGTTACGAGTTGTTAATCAATACTGAAATCATCCGCATCTAACATCACCGGAAATTGTTTTCTGAATTCTTCTAAGTCTTTATAATTTAAAGTGATTGTTGAAATACTTTCTTTTCCTGATTCAATTTTACTAATCGCTTCTCCTTTGAAATTCAACGCAACTGAATCTCCTGAATGATAAATATCGTTACCATCATTCCCCACTCTGTTAACTCCAATCGTATAACTTTGATTTTCGATAGCACGTGCAACCAATAATGCTTTCCATGGATGTGCTCTTCTTTCCGGCCAATTAGCGACATAGATTAACACATCGTAATCCACAGTAATTTCTTCTTTGTCTCCCAACTCCCGACTCCCGACTCCCGACTTATTCCTTGCCCAAACCGGGAAACGCAAATCGTAACAGATAAGCGGACAAATTTTCCATCCTATTAATTCTACAATTATCTTTTTTTCTCCGTGTCCGTAATGTTTATCTTCATCACCCATTCTGAAAAGATGACGTTTATCATAAACATTGTACATGCCGTCAGCTTTCATCCAGACCAATCTGTTAACATGCTTTCCATTCTCTTCGCAAATAAAACTTCCTGTAATCACGCAATTTTTTTCTTTTGCTTTTGCTTTCATCCAAGCAATTGTATTTCCAGTCATTGTTTCAGCAAACAATTCAGGTCGCATACTGAACCCTGTTGTGAACATCTCCGGAAGAATAATCAAATCAGTTTCTTCGGAAATAGATGCAATTTTTTGAGAAAACATTTCGAGATTTTTCTCTTTGTTTTCCCAATGTAAATTGGATTGGATGATGGTTATTTTTAAATCGTTCATTATTTTATCTTATTCAATATTTCTGCTGCTTTCTCCAATGTCTCTTCTTTCTTCGCAAAGCAAAAACGCAAAACGTGATTGTCTTCCTGTTCGTGATAAAAAACAGAAATAGGAATAGATGCTATACCAAATTCTTTTGTCAAACGAATAGCATAATCTGTATCCTTTTCATTAGTCATATTTTTATATCTCAGCAATTGAAAATATGTTCCTGCTGCAGGAGTAAATTCAAATTTTGAATTTTTTATTGCGTTGATAAAAAAATCTCGTTTTTGCTGATAGAAACTTCCGAGTGATAAATAATTTTCTTTTTGTTTTAAATATTCAGCCAAAGCGTACTGAATTGGAGTGTTACATGAGAACACCAAAAACTGATGTACTTTTCTGAATTCTGCCATTAAATTTTTTGGTGCAACACAATAACCCAATTTCCATCCAGTGGTATGAAATGTTTTTCCAAAAGAAGAAATAATAAAACTACGTTCAGCTAAAATCGGGAAACGTGCAACACTTTGATGTTGTTGCTTGTCAAAAATGATGTGCTCATAAACTTCATCACTCAAAATAATAATGTCGGTTCCTTTTGTAATTTTCTCCAACATAATCATATCCGCCATACTCATAACACTTCCAGTAGGATTATGAGGAGTATTGATGATAATCATTTTAGTGTGGTGATTAATCATCTTCTTCACTCTTTCCCAATCTATTGTATAATCGGGAGCGCGGAGCTGCATGTATACCGTTTTTCCGCCATTCAACTCAATTGCTGGTTGATAACAATCGTAAGCAGGTTCAAAAATAATAACTTCATCATCTTCACGAATAACCGCAGAAATAGCAGTATAAATAGCTTGTGTGGCTCCGGCAGTAATTGTAATTTCTGAATCGGGATCATATTTCGCTCCGTAAAGTTCTTCTGTTTTTTGCGCCAATATCTCACGTAAACCTATCAATCCGGGCATTGGCGCATATTGGTTGTTTCCCGCTTTCATGTATTTGTTCACGAGTGAAATCATTTCTTCGCTGCAGGCAAAATCAGGAAACCCTTGGGAAAGGTTAATAGCATTGTGGTCAGTAGCCAACTTACTCATCACTGTAAAAATGGTTGTTCCTACATTGGGAAGTTTACTATTGATTAAATTTGGATAATTCATAGAGCTAAAGTAAGCGTTAATTTAGTTTATAGATAAGCGAAAATATACTATTTCCATAAAAAGTTTACCTTTGCGGACTTAATTTTTAAAAAATACAACATGACGATTGAAAACAACTCTGTAGTTTCTGTAAACTACACGCTTCGTGTTAAAGCAACAGGCGAACAAGTAGAACAAACAAGCAAGGATCATCCTTTCGTATTTATATTCGGAACAGGTGGATTATTGGAAGATTTTGAAAACAATTTACGAGGTAAAAAAGCAGGCGATGCATTCGATTTTTTTATTGAACATGCACGTGGATATGGTGTTCGTGATGAACAACATGTTGTAATGATTCCTATCGAAGCATTTTTAGGAGAAGATGGAAAATTTGATTCAGAAAACGTAAAAGTTGGAATTACTTTGCCAATGGTTGATAATGAAGGAAACCGTTTATATGGTAAGGTTATGGAAATTACTACAGAACATGTAAAAATGGATTTTAATCATCCTTTGGCTGGAACAGATTTACACTTTAAAGGTGAAGTATTGGAAATTCGTCCGGCAACGGAAGATGAATTGGCACATGGACACGTTCATGGCCCACACGGTCATCACCACTAACCACAATAGGCAGTAAGCAATTGGCAATTTGTCAATTGTTTACTGTTTCAAAACATTTCATGACGTTCAGAACTCCCACCGAGCAAGAGTTTTTGCAAATTCGAAACTTCATTTTCCAGTTCGAACTGGACGACCGCAATCTAAAACAAGAAGAATTTACTGCTGCTTTCCGAAAAGATGAATTGGTTGGTTTTGGCCGGTTACGTGAACATTCGGACTGTATAGAGCTATGTTCACTTGGAGTTGTTACCGAGCATCGCAGGCAAGGTATAGGAAAAGCAATTGTTTCGGAACTGATTAAACGTACAAACAATAGTATCCATTTGGTTTGTATCATCCCCGATTTTTTTATTCCATTCAACTTTAAAATAGTAACAGAGTATCCTTTTTCTATACAAGACAAGCTAAATTATTGTACTCAAGAATTGGTTGTTCCAGAAACCTATGTTGCAATGTGTTTAATGAAAGTCAAAATTGCCTAATTCAAAAGTCAAAAGGTTTTATGTTCTCAAAGCCATTATTGACATTTATACATTAGTTAAACAACAATTTAGGGCTTAATTCGTCAGATAAAAGAAATTTTGTGGCGATTTAATTGAATTTGTTAACAAAATGCTATAGTTTTGTGTACCTGCTAACATAAAACTCTCTATTTATGAAAAAACTTACCACAGAAGAGTATAATCAGCTACCAATCCGCGGAAAAGGCCGTAGTTCACACATTTTTAACTCAATTGTGAATCTCCAAATTGGAGAAGCCTTATTAATTGAGAAAAGTGAATGGAAAAGAAAAGCGAGCCCAAGCACCTTGGTCCGTTACATTGAAAAAAATCACGATATGCGCTTTACTTGCGGATCAATTGAGGGAGGAAATGGATGGGCTGTGAGAAGAATAGGAGAAACAAAAAAAGAAACAGCACAAAAAGAAGTTTCGGTTGCAACACAAGTAATAAACAATACACCCGATGCAGTTCGTTTACAATTAAAATCAGATTTAGTTGTTTTTTATTTAGGACGAATGGCTTTTCATAAAATCGAACGCATAGAAGATTCGATAAAAGCGTGTGTAGGTCACTTTTGGAAAAGCGACAGCACTATGGTGAAAGAACTGTTTCATGAAATAATTAAAAGTTTGGAAGAACAAGGCCATATTGTTATAGAAAATGGGAAAACATATATTCCTTTAAGACGAAATTAAACCTCACCCCCAACCCCTCTCCTGAAAAGGAGAGGGGAGTTTGGATTTCTCTCCGCAAAATATATTTAATTAAATTTTTTATGAGTTTCTACGATTTAAATAAATCAGAACGCATTGAATTGGTTGACAAGATCAATCAGCAGATTTTATCCGAACTAAAAAGCGGGAAGCAAAAATACATTCTTGATTATTTTTCTGATGAAGATACTTATATTAGAAAAACAGGATATCTGGCAATAGGAAAAATATACATTGCAAACAAAACACTTCATCCTTCCATTTTTAAATTACTCAATTCCCTCTTCAAAAATGAAAACGAAAAAATCCGCCAAACAGTTATAAATGCTGCAGGTGAGATTGGGAAAAAAGATTTCGATTCCATCGAACAATTAATGAAGGCAGGATTATTTGATGAACATCATTCTGTAAGAAATGCAGTAATTGGTTCTATCAAAAAAATGGGAGAAAAAAATCCAAAACCTACTATAGCTTTTGCAAAACTATTTTTAAAACATCCAGATAAAGAAATCAGAAGAGAAATTTGTCATGGAATTGAACTTCGCGGGAGAACACACCCGCAAGACATTCTACCGCTTTTAAAAGAATTGCAAGATGATAAAACTGCCAGAGTCAGAAATACATTGGTGCATGTGCTCGGGCAAATTGCCTATAAAAAAGGTTGCTTGGAAACGGTGATAAAAGATTTAAAAACTTGGAAAAATAAAGAGTTAGTGAAGGATGCAATTGAAGAAATTATTGATGTGCATCATCGTTACAGAAATTTTTCTGTGAAAACGCAGGATGAAGCGATTGAGTATATTGAGAAAAATTATCGTGACTAGGGAACTAGGTGATTAAGTGATTAGGTGATGGGGTGATAAAGTAATTGTTTCGGAGCGTCATTGTTGCTTTAATGTTTCAAACGAAAACCCCTTTTCTTTCGCGAATTGAATAAACTTCGGCAAAGCATATTCCATATTTTTTTGTGCTTTATAACTATCGTGAAATACTATGATAGAGCCGTTTCTGACATTGTCAGTTACATTTACTAAACATTGTTCCGGACTGGTGTTTTTATCATAATCTCCACTCAACACATCCCACATTATTACAGAATATTGTTTTGTAATTAAAGCGAGTTGAGAATTTTTTATTCTTCCGTAAGGCGGACGAAACAACTTTGAGTTTACCACCTCAGCACATTTAATAACATTACGCACATACTGATTCCCATGAGTATTCCAACCTTTCAAATGGTTATAAGTATGATTTCCTACCGCATGTTTTTCTTCTAAAATTCTTTGATAGATTTCAGGATTTTTCGAAACATTTTCTCCAACACAAAAAAAAGTTGCCTGAATGTTTTCCATTTTTAAAACATCCAACACCCAGGGAGTAATTATTGGAACCGGACCATCATCAAATGTTAAATAGATTTTTTTTTTCGGAAGTAGGAACTCTCCAAATAGCTTTTGGATAAATTTTCCGGAGTAAATATGTAGGGCGAACAATGTACATTAAAAAATATATTTCACAAATAAAAAATGCTTCCTGAAAATCTGGAAGCATTTTTTAAATTAAATTATCTCTGTCCGCCTCGCTTAGGGGTTGGCAAATTGTATTGCTGAATAGCTTTTACATAGCGATCTTCAAACTCTTTACCTAATTTTTCCTGTTTAAAGAAATTCGCAAACGATACAAGCTGTTCTAAAATTCCTTGAGCTTGTTTTAACTCGCTTCCATAATTTGCAATTTGTTCTCTCTCTAAACTATAAATGTATCTGATATTGTTTTCATAGTTATCAAATAATTTTGCGGCAAGCGCATTTGCTTTATCATTTGCACCTGCTTGATAATATGCAAACACAACGGAATACAATGTTCCATCGATAGGACAATTTTCAAACGGAGTAACCTCTAAACATTTGTCCAATACTTTAATTGCTTTGTCTTTTTTGCCCTCTTCTGCAAGAACAGCAGCAAGCGTTCCGGCACGTTGCCGAATATTTAACACGCATGAACTTAAGAATACATTGTCTAAAAATATTTCTTTGTTATCCATTCCTCCCCACTTAAATTTATTCATGAAATTATCGTACATGATATCCGTAGCAACACGTGTTTCTTGTTGTGACTCTTGCTCATTTTGTCTTACAGGAACTAAACGATATGCTAATCCTTCCAATTGTAAATACGGAGCTAAATTCAAATACGAGCTTGCAGGCGCAGTTGCAGCAAAATATACTGGGCGCTTCCAATTATTGTGTGCTAATAAATCTAATATCATCACATCATTTTTTTGAAGATAGCTTGCAGACGTTGTATTTGGAACTGATGGTGACCAATCAATACTTTTCACTATTCGATTAGCCAATTCTTTTGGAACTGTTCCGTTATTTACAACTGTTGCACTATCAACAGGAATACTCATATTTTTTGTCGGGAAATAACTGTACCAAGTATCTTTTGAAACTTGTACTGTATGATCCATGTCTTCAATTTTTATAAACTCAATCAAGTCTTTTACGTTGATATATCCTTGAATTTGTTTTCCCTGATAATTACTAAATAAAACTGCTTCACGAGTTCCCTGGCGATACTGATACTTTGTAAATGAAAAAGGAACCGGATCTGAATCGTAAGCTTTGTGCACCATTTGATCGATGTACCAATCAGTATTCAAGAGTTCTAAACAAACAACTCTCACATCAGTACGGATTCCTTCCACCTCTTGTGCATACCAGAGTGGGAAAGTATCGTTATCACCGTTTGTAAATAAAATAGCATTGGGTGCACAGGAATTTAAATAATTCGCAGCAAAATCTCTTGCAATGTATCTTCCTGAACGATCGTGATCATCCCATTCTTCTTTTGCCATAATTGTTGGAACGGCTAACAAACAAACAACTGTAGCTCCTATTGCGCTTGTTGTTTTATTCATCCATTTTCCTAAGAAATCGAAAATTGCTAATACTCCAATACCAATCCAAAAGGCAAATGCATAAAAGGAGGCAGCGTAAGCATAATCTCTTTCACGTGGTTCTTCCGGTTTTTGATTTAAGTAAATTACAATCGCAATTCCGGTGAAGAAAAATAATAATCCAACAACAGCAGCATTGCGTTTATCTTTTTTGATATGGAAATACAAACCAATTAATCCAAGAATAAATGGTAAACCATACAATACATTTTTCGCTTTATTATTATCTGCTCCATCAGGCAAACCTTTTTGTTCACCAATGTTTGGATTTTCCAAAATCGGTAATCCGCTCATCCAATTTCCATCAGTAGAATTTCCGTGACCTTGAATATCATTTTGACGGCCAACAAAATTCCACAAGAAATAACGCGAATACATTTGTCCGATTTGATATTTAAAAAAGAATTTTAAATTTTCTCCGAATGTTGGAATTTCTTTAGAAACATTTTCTCCGGTTTGTGGATCGCGAATTGTTTTGTGTTTATAATTTTTAGGATTTGTCCATCTTCTATAACCTTGAATGTGTCGAGGATTATCGCTCCACATACGTGGGAAAATTGTACAAAAATCTTCATCATACACTCTAATTGCACCTTTACGTGCGTCCCAAATAACGTATTCTCCTTTTACAGTATCTTGAACATATAAAGGACTTCCATCTTTATCATCTACAGCAGGTGCCGAATAATATTGACCATGCATAATTGGCCAAGTTCCATATTGTTCACGATTTAAGTAGGATAATAAGTTTACAGCATTCTCAGGATTGTTTTCATCCATCGGAGGATTTGCTTGTGAACGAATAACAAGAATTAAGAAAGAAGAGTAACCAATTAAAAGTACCGTGAAACAAAGGATAACGGTATTCATGATTGGTTTTATTTTTTTAGCCGTATAACTTAAGCCCCAAACAATTCCTGCAATCAATAAAACACCATAAATAATAGTTCCGCTGTTAAAAGGTAGACCCATTGTGTTAACAGCAAACAATTCAAATTTAGCTGCAAGCTTTACTATCAAAGGAATTACTCCTGCTTGAATTCCACCAAGAATTACTATGGCAATAACTCCCGCCAAAATCAATCCATTGCGTGTAACTTTTTCTTTCTTTTTGAAATAATAAATAAAGACGATAGCCGGAATAGCCACCAAATTCAATAGATGGACACCAATAGATAAACCAATTAAATATGCGATAAGAATAATCCAACGATCAGCATGTGGATTGTCATCTACTTCACGCTCCCATTTTAATATACACCAGAATACAATAGCCGTAAAAAAACTTGACATTGCATAAACTTCACCTTCAACTGCCGAAAACCAAAATGAATCACTAAAAGTATAAGCCAAAGCTCCAACAGCACCTGCTCCGAAAACTGCATACATATTTGCTGTTGTGAATTCTCCACTTTTAGCAACAATTTTGCGAGCCAAAGCTGTGATAGACCAGAATAAAAATAAAATAGTGAACGAGCTACACAAAGCCGACATAGCATTAATCATCATACCCACTTTGCTGGTATCACCAAAAGCAAACAAACTGAAAAAACGACCAATCAAAACAAATAAAGGTGCTCCCGGAGGGTGACCTACTTCCAATTTATAAGCACAAGCGATATACTCACCACAATCCCAAAAGGAAGCAGTGGATTCCATTGTACTTAAATAAGTGAAAGATGCGATTAGGAATACAAACCAACCGATGATATTATTAAGACGCTGATAATTAGTGATATTATTCATGTTTTTTCTTTTATATAACGCTTGCGAAGATAATTAATAAAATGAACTGGGTTGACATTTGTAACCTAAAAAATGTTAAACAAAGCTATGATTACAAAAGGCTTAAGGCATACAAAATGCTCCTCTAATTCAAATAAAATTTTGAGAGATGAATATATTTATTAATTTTGCAACCCTAATCGCAGAAAAGCGAGGAAAGATTGTCCGATGGTGTAACTGGCAACACGTCTGGTTTTGGTCCAGAAGAGTCCAGGTTCGAGCCCTGGTCGGACAACACAAAGCTCATACGAAGGTGTGAGCTTTTTTTATTGAAAAAATCAAAAATTCACCAACCCATTTTTTTATTTTATTTATTTAAAAAAATAGTGCTTTTTATATTATTTGAATTTGTGCTTTTTTGTCTAAAAAAGTATTTTTTTGTCTTTAAATGAAGGTTGTTCAAAGACAAAAAAGTCGTGTTTGTATAGTTTTTTTATGGGATTGATAAAAAAAGCGGAAATTCCCTGCTGATAAAGATTTGGGTGCAACTTTTTTCTGAAAAAATGCATCTAATAAAAGCACGGAATTTTAATCAACTAATTTAGAAACTCTCATGTTTACCATCCCTAAAAAAATCGTTTTAAAATTTATTGTTTTATTTTCTTTTTTTATACTCGGATATTCAGCTAGTGCACAAGAAGTAAAAGAAACAAAAAATCAAACATATATTATTTCTGACAATGCCGGCATTGCTGATGTGCAACCATACATTGATGCGTTAAGCATAGCAGACATGAGATACCACAGACTTCTCAATAAGCGCCACACTATTGTTTTTCAAACAGGAGTTAAAGTAGAATTATTTTCTGCTTCTGAAATTTCTAAAAGTGGTAAATCAATGAATCTATCAGAATATCCTGAGGCATTTTCCCCTACTCGACAAGAGCCTGTTTTTGCTTTAGGTGCCAACAATTTCATAATTGAATACCATACTTCAACAATCAAACAGAACAAAGTATTATCTAAATAAAAATATTCTCTCTTATCTTTCATCCCAACATGAAAAAATCGCTACTCTTAATAATTACGTTGTGCTCACTTGTAAGCATTAATGCTTATGCACAACCAGCAAACAACAACTGTGCAACAGCACAAAACTTAGGCTCACTCCCCACTCCAGGCGCTTGTATCGCTGGACTACAAAATGGTGCTGCTACTACCGTTTCAGGAACAACCATTGCTGCAACTGCAACAACACCAGCTGTGGGAATATTAAATTGTCAAGGTGGAACAGCAGATCAGCAAGCACCTGCATTGGATGTATGGTATTCTTTTGTTGCTACAGGAACAACTGTTAACGTAAATATTACACCTGGTGGTGCCCCGTTTTTGCCAACACCAAATATTGGATTATGGACTGGAACGTGTGCTGGTTTAACGGCTCAAGGTTGTGGAATTGGAAATGCAGCAGGAAGTTTAACTGCTTCCTTTACTCAAATTATAGCCGGACAAACTTATTATATTCAAGTTGGAGGAAATACAGCAACTAGTACAGGTAATTTCAATCTTTCAGTTGACAATGATATTGATTGTAATGATTGTAACACCGTTTCTTCTATTACTGCAAGTCCTGCACCTACATTTGGTGGATATGCTCCCGGAACTGTTGTTACTTTTTGTTATACTGTTTCAAATTTCGCTGAAATAAATACAAACTGGTTTCATGGTGTTCAAATTACAATGGGAGCTGGATGGACTGGAGCAATAACCGGAACGGTACCAGCTAATGATTGTAACGTAGACGTAACTCCTGGTCCTGGTGATGCAGGTGATGGAGTTTGGGCATTTTATCCTGCTGGCGTTACAAGTTCTGCTACTGGTAGTTCTTTCGGTGCTGGATTTTATTTTGATAACGTAAACGTTGCGGGAACGAATGCAGGTAATAATTTTGGAGATCCTGGAAATTGTGGTTGGACATTTTGTTGGAACTTAACTGTGGATCCTGGTTGTGCGGCAGGTTCTGATTTAACTGTTACTGTTAATACAACGGGTGATGGAGAGTCTGGAAGTTGGGCAAGTGCTGGATGTGCGGATGATGCTACTTTAGTTTTCAACGCACAAGGATCTTGTTGTTTGCCAACAATGGCTAGTACTCCAACTTGTGTTGGTTCATCTACAGGAACGGCAACCGCAACTCCAGTAGGTGCTGGTGGACCATTTACTTATTCTTGGGCACCAGGCGGACAAACAACTCAAACAGCAACAGGGCTTGCTGCTGGAACATATACTGTAACTGTTACTAATGCTGCTTTATGTGCTGTTACTTCAACTGTTACCGTTACAACAATTGCTTCACCTACATCAAATGCAGGAGCTGATATTACCTTATGTTCAACAGTAACAGGTAATATTGGTTCAGCAGCTGTAGCTGGAAATACTTATTCTTGGTCACCAACTACAGGATTAAGTAGTAGCACTGTTTCAAACCCAACAGTTACAATTACGAATCCTGGGTCTACCGCTATTGTTACCACATACACCGTTACTACAACAAATGCTTCTGGATGTACATCCACAGATGCTGTAATTGTAACTGTCAATCCAACGCCTATAGTTACTGCAGAACCAAATCTTACATTTTGTGCAGGCGCTGCTGTTCCTGCAAATACATTTGTAACTACTCCGGCTGGTTCTAGTTTTGCATGGACAAATTCAAATACTACAATTGGATTGGCCGCAAGCGGAATAACAAGTGTTCCGGGATTTACAGCTACGAATGCAACAGCTGCTCCAATCACCTCAACAATAACAATTACTCCAACTTTGGCAGGATGCGTTGGTCCCGCCATAACCTATACAATTACTGTTAATCCTCAGCCTACTTCTACTTTTACTCAAACACCTAATATGTGTTTAACCGGAAATAGCTTTACATTTACTAATACAGGAAATTTAGCTGGAGGAACACAAGCTTGGACTTTTGGTGGTGGAGGTGCTACACCTGCAACTTCAACAACTAGTCCGGTTGTAGTAACCTACACTACTCCCGGAACTTATACTGTAACGCATACAGTAACAGGCGCTGGAGGCTGTACTTCTTCAACTACAAGTTCGGTAACAATTTCTCCAATGCCTACAGTTACTGTTACTCCTTCTTTCACAATTTGTGCAGGAGCAGGAACAGCAGGAAATTTAACAGCATCGGGAGCTTCAACTTATTCTTGGTCGCCAGGAACAGGCTTGAGTGCTACAACCGGTGCTACTGTAACTGGCAATCCGGCTTCAACTACTACTTATACAGTTACAGGAACTTCCGTTGATGGATGTACAGGAACTGCAACTGTAACAATTACTGTTAATCCAAATCCTGTTGTGAGTGTTCCACCGATTACTATTTGTGCGGGAACACCGGGAACACTAACGGCAAGCGGTGCTACAACTTATTCATGGGCACCTGCAACAGGATTGAGTGCAACTACAGGAACTTCAGTAACTGCTAATCCTGCAGGTACAATAACTTATACGGTTACAGGTACAACTCTTGGATGTACTGGAACTACAACTGTTACTGTTACAGTAAATCCACTTCCGGTTACAACAGTAAATTCACCAACTATTTGTCCCGGACAAACTGCAACATTAACTGCAGGAGGCGCAACAACATATTCTTGGACTCCTGGATTAAGTTCAACTACAGGCTCAACTGTTACAGGTTCTCCAGCGGTAACAACAAGTTATACAGTTACCGGAACTTCTTTAGGATGTACAAGTACAGCAGTTGCTACAATTACAATTGGTAGTAGCATTACTACTACAGTAAACTCTCCTACAATTTGTGCCGGACAAACTGCAACATTAACTGCAGGAGGTGCAACAACATATTCTTGGACTGCAGGATTAAGTTCTACAACAGGAACAAGTGTTACAGGTTCTCCTGCAACAACAACTAGTTATACAGTAACGGGAACTTCCGCAGGTTGTACAGGTACATCTGTAGCAACTATTACTGTAAATCCTTTACCTACAGTAACTGTTCCTCCAATTGCTATTTGTGCCGGAACTCCAGGAACGTTAACTGCTTCAGGCGCTTCAACATATTCATGGGCTCCCGGAACCGGATTGAGTGCAACTACAGGAACTTCTGTAACTGCTAATCCTGTTGGAACAACAACATATACCGTTACCGGAACACTTGCTACAGGCTGTACAAATACTACCACTGTTACTGTTACTGTTAATCCATTACCAACAGTAAACGTTCCACCACTAACTATCTGTGCAGGATTATCAGGATTATTAACTGCTTCAGGGGCTTCAACTTATACATGGGCTCCTGCTGGTGGATTGAGTGCAACTACAGGAACTTCGGTAACGGCTAACCCTGTTGCTACAACAACATATACTGTTACAGGAACAACTGCGGCAGGATGTACAAATACTACTACTGTGATTGTTACAGTAAATCCATTGCCGGTTCTTTCAGTTTCACCTATTACTATTTGTACTGGAATTGCCGGAAGTTTAACTGTATCAGGAGCAAATACTTATTCCTGGTCGCCCGCAACCGGACTAAGTGCTACAACCGGTGCAACTGTAACTGCTAATCCTGGATCAACTACAACATATACTGTAACTGGAACTGCCGCTACGGGATGTACGAGCACTACATCTGTAACAGTTACTGTTACTCCACCAGCAACACTAACAACAACAAACGTGAACGTTTCTTGTTTTGGTGGAAACAATGGTTCATCCACTGTTAATCCTGTAGGAGGAACAACACCTTATACTTATTTATGGTCGCCAGGTGGCGCCACTACAGCAACTGCAAGTGGATTAACGGCTGGAACCTATACTGTTACTGTTACTACAAACAATGGTTGTACATCAACTATTTCTGCAACAATAACTCAACCAACAGGAATGACTTTAACGATGGGCTCTGTGAATGCAACTTGTGGTGCATCTAACGGACAAGCATCTGTAACTGTTTCCGGTGGAACAACTCCTTATACTTATGCATGGACTCCTGCGGGAGGAACTGCTGCAACTGCAACAGGATTGCCAGCTGCAACTTATACTGTTACAGTTACTGATAACAATGGATGTACAAGTACAAACTCTGTTGCAGTAAATAATAGTTTATCTCCAACTGCAAGCACAACAGTTATAAGTAACGTTGCTTGTTTTGGCGGAACAAACGGTTCAGCATCAGTAACTATTTCTGGCGGAACTCCCGGTTATACTCAAGTATGGTCACCAAGCGGTGGAACAGGAACAACAGCAACTGGTTTAGCTGCCGGAACTTATACTGTTACTATTACGGATAACGTTGGTTGTATTGTAACTGCAAACGCAACAATTACTCAACCTCCGCTTTTATCAGCATCTACAGTAGTTACACCGGTTTCTTGTTTTGCAGGAACTAATGGAACTGCAACTGTTACAGGAAGTGGTGGTGTAACTCCTTATACTTATTCATGGGCACCAAGCGGTGGAACTGCAGCTACTGCTAGTGGTTTAGTTGCCGGAACATATACTGTTACTGTTACAGGAGTTGGCGGATGTACTGCAACATCAACTGCTGTAATTGCACAACCAACAATAATAACAGGAACTGCAAGTAATACTCCTGTTTCTTGTTTTGGCGGAACCAATGGAACAGCAAGTGTTGTAGCCGGAGGAGGAACTCCAGGTTATACTTATTTATGGGCTGCATCAGGCGGAACCGCTGCAACAGCAACTGGTTTAGGTTCGGGGACTTATACTGTTACTATTACAGATGCAAATGGTTGTACAAGAACAACAACTACAACAATCACGCAACCAACATTACTTTCTGTTACAACAACAAATACAAGTTCAACATGCGGATTAGCTAACGGAACTACTTCTGCAACAGCATCCGGTGGAACAACCGCTTACTCCTATTCTTGGTCGCCAAGTGGTGGAAGTGCTTCTACTGCTTCTGGTTTAGCTGCATCAACTTATACTGTTACAGTTACCGATGCGAATGGTTGTACTGCAACTTCTTCAACAACTATTGCAGACCTTTCCGGTTTAACCGCTTCTATTACTGCACAAACAAATGTGAGTTGTTTTGGCGGAACAAATGGTTCTGTAACTGTTACAGCATCGGGTTCTACTGGTCCTTATACTTATTCTATTAATGCCGGAGTTACTTATTTTGCTAGCGGAACATTTGGTTCTTTAGCTGCAGGAAACTATACTGTTATTGCGCAAGATGCAAATGGTTGTACGGTTTCTGTTCCAGTAACAATTACTCAGCCTGCTGCTTTAACAGCTGCTATTACTGCACAGACAAACGTTCTTTGTAATGGAGCAAATACCGGAAGTGTTACTGTATTAGGTTCAAATGGAACTCCAACATATACTTATTCTATCAACGGTGTTACGTTTGTTGCAAGTGGCACTTTTTCATCTTTAACTGCAGGTTCTTATACTGTAACTGTTCAAGATTTGAATGGTTGTACAACTACAGTTCCTATTACCATTACGCAACCAACACCAGTTACCGCTTCTATTTCTTCTCAGGCTAACGTTCCTTGTTTTGGTGGAAACACAGGCAGTGTAACAATTGCAGGAGCTGGTGGAACTCCAACATATATGTATACATTAAATGCGGGAACTCCGCAATCGAGTGGAACATTTAATGGTTTGACTGCTGCTACTTATACTGTTACTGTTACTGATGCTAACAGTTGTACATCTACTGTTACTGTTATAATTACACAACCAACTCAGGTTACTGTTTCTGCAACTGTGGTGCACGCTACTTGTGGTGCGTCAAACGGATCAATCACTGCAACAGGTGCGAGTGGAACACCAACATATACTTATTCAATAAACGGAACAACGTTCCAAGCAGGAACAACATTTACCGGACTTACTGCTTCAACATATACAGTTACTGTAAGTGATTTAAATGGTTGTACAAACACAACAACAGTTACAATAAATGATTTAAGCGGATTAACAACATCGCTTGCAACTACAAACGTTAGTTGTAATGGAGGAAATAACGGAAGCGCAACAGTTACAGCAAGTGGCTCTGTTCCTGCTTATACTTATTCTTTCAATGGTGGACCATTTGTAGCAAGCGGAACATTTGCTGGATTAACAGCAGGATCGTATACTGTTACAGCACAAGATGGAAACGGTTGTACTGTTACTGTTCCATTTACTATTACTCAACCAACAATATTAGCAGGGTCAATAAGTTCTCAAACAAACATTACTTGTTTTGGAGCTAACAACGGATCGGTTACTGTTACTGCTATCGGTGGAACTACAGCTTATACTTATTCTCTTGATGGAGGTGCATTTGTTGCTACTTCTACATTTGGAAGTTTATCTGCAGGAGCTCACACAATTGTTATAAACGATGCGAATGGTTGTTCAGTAAATATTCCTTTTACGATAACACAACCACCAGTATTGGCTTTAACAACTTCAGCAGTTAATGCAATTTGTACTGCAGCAGATGGTTCTACATCAGTTGTTGCAACAGGCGGAACACCAATTTATACTTATCTGTGGACACCATCCGGACAAACCACCTCAACTCAAAGTGCAATAACAGCAGGAAATTATACAGTTGTTGTTACTGATGCAAATGGTTGTACTCAAAGTGCAACTCAAAGTGTTGGATCAAATCCTGGTGGAACAGCTTCTGTTACCAGCAACAATGTTTCTTGTACAGGTAACGCTGATGGAAACGCAACTGTTTCAATGAGTGCAGGAGCAACTCCTCCATATACTTATTCTTGGAGCCCTTCAGCACAAACAACTGTTACTGCAATAAATTTAGGACCGGGATCATATACTGTAACTGTTACTGATGGAAATGGTTGTATTGCAACGGCATCAACAATCATTACTGAGCCTACAATTCTTGCAGGTTCATTTATTAATACTAACGTAACTTGTTTTGGAACAAATACCGGAAGCTCAACGGTTACTGCAACTGGCGGTGTTGGACCATATACTTACTTATGGATGCCAACTGCACAAACAACTCAAACAGCATTTGGATTAACTGCGGGTTCTTATACTTGTACAATTACAGATGCGAATGGTTGTACAAAACCTGTATCAACTACAATTACACAACCGGCACCAATGACATTAAGCACAACTACTGTTGATGCAAATTGTGGTTTACCAAATGGTAGCGCAACTGTAACTGTTGGAGGTGGTGTTGGACCATATACTTATTCATGGAGTACTACTCCTGTTCAAACAGGCGCTACTGCTACTGGTTTAGCAGCTAACACTTATGTTGTAACAGTGACAGATGCAAACTCTTGTTCACAAAATACTTCTGTTACGGTTAACAATTTAGCCGGACCAACTGCTACTGTATTTAGTTTTACAAACGTTTCTTGTAATGGATTAACAGATGGAAATGCAACTGTTACTGTAAGTGGTGGTACTAGTCCGTTTACATTCTTATGGTCAGATGCTCAAACATTACCAACTGCTACAAACTTAGGAGCAGGAACTTATACACTTACCGCAACCGATGTGAATGGTTGTGTTGCTACAACTTCGGTAACCATTACAGAACCGGCATTACTTGTAACAGCATTAACTTCAACCGACCCTGTTTGTTTTGGTTCTGCTAACGGAAATATTACTTCATCAACAACTGGTGGAACAATTGGTTACTCTTATTTATGGTCGCCAGGTGGAGCAACAACAAGTTTCTTAACAGGAGTTACTGCTGGAACATATTCATTGCAAGTAACTGATGCGAATGGTTGTATTACTCTTACAAATGCTACATTAACAAATCCTCCTGCAATTATTGCTACAACAACTACAACAAATGTTTCTTGTAGTGGAATGTGTGATGGAACTGCAACAGTTAGTCTTTCTGCAGGAACCGGACCTATCACTTATTTGTGGACTCCATCAGGACAATCAACACCAACTGCTACAGCATTGTGTTCAGGTTCATATACCGTTTCAACAACAGATGCGAATGGTTGTACTGCAACGGCTACTGCAACAATAATAAGTCCGATTTCATTAACAGTAAACATTACAAGTGTTGGACATAATTCATGTTTTGGTGCTTGTGATGGATTTGCTTCTGCAGGTGTAACAGGCGGTACAGCTCCTTTCAGTTTTATCTGGAATCCGGGTGGAACTGCAGGTGCTTCTGTAAATAATTTATGTGCTGCAACTTATACTGTTGTTGTTACAGATGTGAATGGTTGTACAGCATCAACTACAGTTCTTATAACAGAACCAAATCCATTGGTTGCAACAATTAATAATACAATCGTAAGTTGTTTTGGTGCATGTGATGCTCAGGCAACAGCTGTTTATACAGGTGGTACAGGACCATATACTTTTATGTGGACACCATCTTTACAAACTACACCAACCATATTAGCATTGTGTGCAGGTCCTCAGAACTTAACTGTAACAGATGCGAATGGATGTACTGCAATTAATTCGGTAGTGATTACCGAACCAACAGTACTTGCTGTAACAACAACAACAACTAACTCTGATTGTGGTGCAGCCAACGGAAGTGCTTGTGCTTCTATAACGGGTGGTTCACCACCATTTGCTTTTTCGTGGAACGATCCGGGAACTCAAACAACAATTTGTGCAACATCTTTAAATGCCGGAGTGTATACTATTTCTATTACTGATAATAGTGGTTGTATTGTAACAGGAACAGCAAACGTAAATGATAATACAGGACCGGTTGTTTCTATTGTTACAAGTACTGATGTTACTTGTGCAGGTGCTGCAAACGGAAGCGCTCAAGGTGCAATCTCCGGTGGAACTTTACCTTATACAAGCAGCTGGACAACAACTCCTGTTCAAACCGGAACTTTTGCAAATAACTTATCCGGTGGAACGTATTCATTTGTTGTTACAGATGGTGCTGGTTGTACAGCTTCTATTCCTGTGAGCATTGCTGAACCTACTCCATTGATCAGCGGAATTATTTCTACAGTTAGTACAACTTGTAATTTAGCTTGTGACGGAGCTGCTACAGTGCTTGCCGGTGGCGGAACAGGACCATACACATATTTGTGGAATGATGTAGGTTTACAAACTACAACTACTGCTACAGGATTATGTGCTCAAACTTATTCGGTTACTACTACCGATGCAAACGGTTGTACAAGTGTTGCTGTTGCTATAGTTACAGAACCAACTGCAATAAATATAAATCTTGTTTCACAAACAAATGTTTCTTGTAGTGGTGGCAACAACGGACAAATTACAATAAGTGTAACAGGCGGAACTCCGGGATATACTTACGATTGGATTCCTTCAGTGGGAGCAAGTTCAACTGTAACAAATTTAGTTGCAGGTTCATATCAGGTAACTGTAACCGATTTAAATGGTTGTTCTCAAGTAATGACTTATACTATTTCTGAACCACCACCTATTACTCTTACAACAATTACAAACCCAAGTACATGTGGTAACTCAAACGGATTTGTTTCAGTTACACCAACAGGTGGAACACCGGGCTTTACTTATTTGTGGAACGATCCTTCAACACAAACTACAGCCATTGCTATTTCATTACCTGCAGGAACTTATATGGCAATTGTAACAGATGCAAATGGATGTACTGCTGATACAACAGTTGTCCTTTCTGATGTTGCCGGTCCAACAATTTCAGGATTTACTTCTAACATGCCATCATGTAATGGATTATCAAACGGTGATGTTACTGTTTTGGTAACTGGCGGACAACCTTTATATACATACGCTTGGTCACCGGGAACACAAACTGCTGTAACAGCAACAGGATTACCTGCTGGTGTTTACAACGTAATTGTTACTGATGCAAACGGATGTACAGTTTCCGGTTCTGTTGTATTAAACGAACCAAGTCCTTTAAGTGTAATTGGTGCGCCTAGCGATACAATTTGTATCGGACAGTTGGCTCAGATTTACGGAGCAGGTTCAGGCGGAACAGCACCATATACTTATGTATGGAATCCTAGTTCATTTGGAACAACGGGCGGACCGTTTGTTGTAACACCAACTTCAACTACAAGTTATACAGTTGCCGTGGTAGATGCCAATGGATGTGCTTCTACATCAACTTCAACAACGGTTTATGTAAATCCACAAATAGCTGTTTTTGCAACTGACGTTACAGTTTGTGAAGGAAGTTTTGTTACTATTTCTGCTTCTGCAATTGGTGGAACAGGTGGACCATATACTTATACATGGAGCAATGGATTTAACGGAGCATCTCAATCTGTAAGTCCACCACTTGGTTCATCACCTTACGATTATATTGTTACTGTGAATGATGGTGGTTGTTCAATTTCTGTTTCTGATACTGCAACCGTAACTGTAAATCCTTTAGCAGTAATATTTATGACTGCGCCTGATACAGCAGGTTGTGAAGATTTCTTCGCACAGTTTACAGGATTAAGTAATATTGGAGGAACTACATTCTCTTGGAATTTTGGTGATGGTAGTGGTGCTGCAACAGGAACAAATGTGAATCACGTATATCCAACTCCTGGAACTTACAACGTAACACTTACTGCTACAACTCCGTTAGGTTGTGTGTCGTCAGTAACCAATACATCGTTTATAGATGTATATCCTGGTCCGACTGCAGGATTTAGTTTCTCTCCAAACCCTGCTACTGCTTCTTCTCCATTGGTTGCATTTACTGACCAATCTACAGGAGCTACTAGTTGGTTGTGGGATTTCATTTATACAAATCCGCAAACAGGATTGTATACAGGCACAGACCAAAATCCAAGTTTCATTTATCCTAACACAGGAGTTTATGTTGTTCAGCAAGTGGTAACAAATTCATTTGGATGTACCGATACCGCATACAACAATGTTGAGGTGGTTCCTGAATATGTATTCTATATCCCGAATGCATTTACACCAACCAACCACGATGGAACAAACGATACTTTTGGTCCGACAATTATTGGTTACGATATAGATACTTATGAAATGATGATTTTCGACAGATGGGGAAATCTGATTTATAAAACTTCCGACTTAAATAAAGGTTGGGATGGAAAAGCAAATGGCGGAGACAAAATTGCACAAATAGATGTGTATGTTTGGAAAGTAAGTGTGGATGACTTTGCAGGAGCTAACCATCAATATGTTGGTACCGTAACTATTGTGAAATAAAAATTATTTTAAAAATAAAAAGCCCAGACGATAAATGTCTGGGCTTTTTTTATTTTTTTAAAACCAAATAACTCTGTCCTTGTTCTGAAAATTAACGATACTAATACCTTCTCTTATTGATTAATATTGATAATACTTATAAAATCAAGCAATTATTTTATATATTAGTGTGTTATTAAAACTTAGAGTAATATTTAACTATTTTAACTAAACCATTCAAATGAGATTTTTAAAATTTAAGGTAGAAAATTATAGAGCAATTGAAAATGCTTCTATTGATATAAATAATAACAAACTTATTCCAATAATTGGGATAAATGAATCCGGCAAGACTTCAGCTTTGTATGCAATACTTGCATTTCATAAGCAGAAAGATGATTTTGCACCAGAAAAAAATAATGCAGGAGGACATTTAAACTATGATAACAAATATTATATCGGAAGAGAAACTAAAACAAGCTATATAAAAGCAGATATTTTACTTGAAAGAAAAGAGGAAATTGATGATATAGCTGATAAAATAGGACTTCCAAGAGGAGGTGAAGTTGAAAGTCAAATGCTAAGTCATCTTAGCCAAGATTTTGAAAAAATAATCCCCATTACGCTTTGTCGTGAATTAAAAAGAGGAGATGATGGGGTTGTTGCAACTAGATATTTTGTTGAAGGCGTAAAAATTCCAGATGAACAAAATCAAAAATTTGCAGAAGTTTTATATGATCACACTCCACACATTTTATATTTTAAAACCTTTGAAAACGAAATTGATCACCCAATTACAATTCCTAAAACTTATTTGGATGGTAAAGACACCAGTAAGAATAAAGAATGGAGAGATTTGCTGCAAGAAATTTTCAAAAATGCAACAAAAAAAACTATTGGAGAAGAATATACTATTGAGAATTTTTTAGCACTAGAAGATCAAAGTGATAAGCAGGGAAGTGTTATAAATGCTATAAATCAACAGTTGAATAATGATATCATGACAGAATGGAAAAGATTAAGTCAAGATGGAAAGGCTCCATCAGATGACAATTTTGGAAATCTTTCTCTTAATATAAAATATAGACCAAATAATGCTGAAGGTGTTCCGGAATTCACTATAAAAATAATTGACTCAATTCAGGGACAAACCCCAAAAGAATTTAGTATAAATGATAGAAGCACAGGCTTAAGATGGTTTTTCAATTTTATTATTAAACTAAAATACAATTTTCATTACAAAAATTCTGGAGCTCTATTTTTATTAGATGAGCCAGGGTCTAATCTACATTCAACTGCTCAACAAGGTTTACTGAACAAATTATCTGAATTATCCAAACAACAGAATCCTATAATCTTTGGAACCCATTCAGAAGATTTATTAGACCCTGATATTATTAACGTGGCTTGTGTAAAAATTGCTAAAAGAGATGGGCATAAAGTTTTTATAAAGAATTTTAATAAAGCTGGGGTTACAATGAATGAAGGAGCTTGGACGCCCCTTTTTCGTGCATTACATTTGAAAGCAGGATTTGAAAGATTTACGGATGTTACAGTTATTATCACTGAAGGAATTACAGACTATTACTTTTTCAGAATGCTCCAAACTTATTCAGCATTGATTAACAAATCTTTTAGATTTATCCCAGGAACAGGAGCCTCTCAATTAAAGGATTTAATATCAATTGCTATCGCATCATCTGAAAGATATCTTGTTTTACTTGATTCAGATGAAGCTGGAAAAACGGCTTACTCTAAATACGCTGATTTTTTTGAGGCTGAAGAAGCAAAAAAAATATTTAAATATGAAACCCCATATAAAAATGACAATGTTGTTTTAGAAGATTTTTTATCCGAAAACGATTCTAATAAACTAAAAGGAATAACAGAAGTTGAAGTGTTAAAATATGCAATTGTTGCGTTGTATCATTGTGGTGATCCTGAAAAAATAAAATGTTTTATTGAGACTTTGGACGATGAGACAAAGGATAATCTATCAAAAGTGCTTGCCAAAATAAGTGCGTTAGAAATAGCCAAACTAAGACCTGGTATGGCAAATTGAGCCACTTTAAAGAAATAGTTACGAATTCCCGGGAGCGCAAAATTTTGATATTTACCCTCCCGGGGGGATTCGAACCCTCCGCCTGAAGATTATGAATCAACTGTTCTATCCTTTAAACTACAGGACTATTTTTCTGATAAATTGCTTTACCAGTTTAGTATTCAAAAGTAATAAAATGATTTCTCTTTAACTAAAAAATATGGGTTTCGTTTCCTTTAAATGCTTGTTTTCGTTTCTCACTTTCCCTATATTTACTTCATGAAAAAACACCTACTACTTTTAACTTTTATTTGTTCTGCAATATTCAGCTTCTCACAATCCAGAATGTTTACAGGCAAACCTCAATACGATATTCTCACCAAACGTTTAGGTGATACACTCGGAATTACACGAGTTGAACTTTTTCCGGCCATTGCACCTTTGCATGTAAATAATTTTGACAGTCTGGTGAGTTATCAATTTTACGACAGCACCGCTTTTCACCGTGTAATTCCGGGATTTATGATCCAGGGTGGAGACCCTAATTCCAGAAGCGGACCTATATCTACCTGGGGCTTGGGTGATAGCACTCAACCAACAGTAAACGCAGAATTCACTGTAGCAAAACATTTAAGAGGAATACTTTCTGCGGCAAGAGATACTGATCCTAACAGTGCCAATTCACAATTTTTTATTTGTGTAGCACCTGCAGCTTGGTTAAATGGATTGTATTCGGTTTATGGAAGAGTTGTTGCCGGAATGAATTATGTTGATACGATTGTAAATGCACCAAGAGATATAAATGATAACCCTTTTGATAAAATTGAAATGTTTGTTTCCTATGTTGGCTCCAATGATACTGCTGCCAGTATTCCATTATTAAATACACCTTTGTCGGGTTCATCCAGCGCTTCTACTGCCAGAGTTTTAAAATGGTTTGCACCTAGTGATGGAATAATTTATCATGTGCAAGTTTCTTTGGATTCTACTTTTGCAACTACATACAAATCGTTGGATGTGGGAACAAATCAATATACCGTAACCGGACTTTTAGCCGGCAATAAATATTATTGGCGGGTGAATTGCAACAATGGTGGGAACATTAGCGGCTATTCCGCTGTTTGGAACTTTTGGGTTTCCGGAACTGGTATTGATGAGCATGCGGATGAAAATAAAATTATTGTTTCTCCGAATCCAAGTACAGGAAAATTTTTATTTTCTAATTTAGAAAATGAAAGTACTATAGAAATTTTTGATGCATTAGGAAAAAGTGTTTTGAAAACAACTTCTGATAATAATTCTTGTTCGATTGATCTAACAGGAAAAGCAAAAGGGATTTATTATTTTAATATTACTGATAAAAATAAAAACGTTCAGGAAGGAAAAATTATCGTACAATAGTTCACCACAGATTACACAGATAAACACAGATTATTGTTCTGTGAAAATCTGAGAAATCTGTGGTTAAACCGAAAATCATATATGAAAAAAATAATCATCATTTTACTTGCTATCTTATCGTATAGCACCGCATCAGCACAATTAATGTCCTTAGGATTTATTAAGAACTGCATGAGCTATAATCGCACAGCTTATGAAAATGAGTTGTTCAAAAAACATTATTTCAAAGTGGAACATGCAGTGGAAAATCCACAGAATGCATTGTTGAAAGGAGCAACTTCTTATTCAAATGAGCAAAATACTGCCAATGGAGAAATCAAAGTATTGTCGTTAATCACCGACAAACAAAAAATTACAGAGGTTTATTTTGTGAACGGACCGAAGAATGATTATTCAAAAAATTATACGGAAGTCTATAATCAAATGGTGTCGTTCTTTAATAATCAGACATCCTTTAAAAGCGCAAAGTATAATGTGGATGTAACAAAGTTTACAAAAGATAAAACTTGTTATTACGTTTACAAACTGAAAGAAATAATGGTAATAGTTGTTTCGGATACAAAGTTGGAGGAGACGTATTTTAAGTAATCAATCCCCCTAGCCCCCTTTTCAAAGGGGGAATTGGTTCACTTCCTAAATACTGAATATTTTTAGTATTACTTTCCTGTCAACAACTTAAATCCTTTTCCATGTACGTTAATTAATTCTACTGAAGTATCTTCTTTTAAATACTTTCTGAGTTTTGCGATATAAACATCCATGCTTCTTCCGTTGAAATAATTGTCATCATTCCAAATAGATTTTAGTGCAAAGTTTCTATCTAATACATCGTTGGCATGTAAACAAAGCAGTTTCAGCAACTCAGCTTCCTTGGTTGTAAGCTTGTGTTGCACTCCTTTTAAATCTAATACTTGATGTTTGTAATCAAACTTATATTTCCCAATCTTAAATTCTTCCTGATCTGAATTTTTTACTGTTTTGTTTTCAGTTCTTCGTAAAATTGCTTTTATACGCAATAACAATTCTTCCATGCTGAAAGGCTTTGTCATGTAATCATCTGCACCAACAGTAAATCCTTCTATCGCATCTTCCTTCATTGATTTTGCTGTCAAAAACATGATAGGAATATTAGCATCAATGGCTCTGATTTCTTTTGCCAATGTGAAACCATCTTTAATAGGCATCATCACATCCAAAATACAAATCCCGAATTTATCTTTCGAAAAAACATCATACCCCTGTTTTCCGTTTGTTGCTAAAACAGTTGAATATCCTTTTGCTTCAAGATATTCTTTTAAAAGACTTCCTAAGTTCGGATCATCTTCTACCAATAATACTTTTGTTTTTTCCATCATAACTACGAATTACGAATATAACGAATTACGAAACTGCGTAAATTTTATACTCTGGTTTTTATTGTTTAATTTTTTATTTCAAAAGGCAAATACAAAGTAAACATACTTCCTTTGCCCAATTCACTTTCTACTTTTATAGAGCCACCATGTTTTTCTACAACAGCTTTTACATAACTCAAACCTAATCCAAATCCTTTTACATTGTGAATGTTTCCTGTGGGTACGCGGTACATTGTGTCAAAAATTCTTTTTTGATTGTCTTTACTTATCCCTATCCCATTATCCTGAACAGAAATAAATATTCCTTCATTGTCGTTTTTTGTACTCACTATAATATTCGGATTTTCTTTTGAATATTTTAAAGCATTATCAATTAAGTTAAAAAGAATATTTGTGATGTGCACCCTGTCGGCATTGATAATTGGATTAGTAGCATCTAACTGAGAAGTAATTTGTCCTTCTTTGTTTTCTACCTGCAATTTAATATTTGTAAAAGTTTGTTCAATTAAATTATGAATATCAATATTCTGAAGTTTTAATTTAAATTCTCCTTTATCTAAAATAGCTGTTTGAAGAATGTTTTCTACCAACAAACTCAAGCGCTTGTTCTCATCGCCAATCATTTTTACATAATTACTTACACGGTCTTGCGATTTTTCTACTGACTTGTCGTTTAACACCTCTACAGCTAAAGATATAGTAGAAATAGGTGTTTTGAACTCATGAGTCATATTGGAAATAAAATCATTTTTTATTTCCGATAATTTTTTCTGTTTAAAAATAGTAGAAATTGTATAATAAAAAGAGATAATCAAAGTAAGCATAAATGCTAAAGAAACCAACAACAATCCCCACATGGAACTGACTAAATATCTATGTTGATGCGGAAAATATACAGAAAGAAATTTTGGTTTGATAAATATATTATCAGGAGAAAGATTTACTTTGTAGGGCGACTCATATATTTTTTTTCCTTTTTCGGAAAGCACAACAGAATCAACCGGAATGTTTTTAGTAGCTGTTACTCCAAACACATAATCAGCAGAAACTCCTTTTTGCAAGAGTTCAAATTTCAGAACCGAATCTAAAAGCACAGTATCTAATTTCTGACTAAAGCCATTGTAAACACTTACACTCACCAACTCATCAAAAATATCATTCACCATTTCATTTTTATGCGAAAGCCAGTTTTGATTTGATGCAGAGGCAAACTGCCGGAAAAAAGAAGGACCATCTGCATGTACTCTGTTGTGAAAATTACCCGATGCAGTATCGCTGGAATATTCCTTCTGACGCATTTTTTTAACAACCACACCGTTCGAATCTGTAGAGTACTCTTCAATAATTTTTACGTTGACATTGTTGTTTTTGATAATGCAATTCGTCATGTCGGTTAAAGAATCACAAACCAAATCTCTGTTTTTGTTATGTGGTCCACTTAAACTGGCGGTAATAATTCCTTGTTTCCTAAAGTTAAATTTTTGAGTGATTTTTGCTGCTGCCGAATGTTTTTCCATTCTCAAAACAACATTGTTCAAAGCTTCATTTACACTTTGCTCAAAACGTTGTTCGCCTAAGGTAATGGCATTATTTACCCAATAGATTTGAATACCTATTAAGCCAAGTAAAGCCAAGCTCGCAACCAGAGTAATAGTACGGATGTTTCCTTTGTTCATCATTATTAACAAAAATAAGGGATTAGGGCCTGTAGATGCCTCACTTAACATAATTTAACAGGGTTTAACAGGGCTTTAACATCGGTCGGATTGAATGTAGTCTATGTTTGTCTCAGAAATTTCTAGCTACATAAAACAAACGCATCAATATTCATTTTAAAAAACTAAAACCATGAACAGAAATTACATTTTTCCATTTATGAGCACACTGCTCTTATTGGCTATGGCTACAGGGTCGTACGCACAAAATCAAAAAACTAAAACCATCACTATTGTTAATGGCGACACAACAATTACAGAAAGCAATGTGGATAAGAAAGAAGTGACTAAAATGGAAAAGGAAATTGAAATAATGATTAATGATGATGGCAAAGGAGAAAAGAAAGTCGTTAAAAAGATTATTATTAATGATGATAATAAAGATGGGGAAGCTATGGCATATGCTTATGCAATTGGTGATGACGGAGAAGATGTGGAGATTACAACAAGTGAAGATGGAAAAGAAATGAAAGTTGTTGTAAAAACGGGAGAAGCAAAAGATTCCAAAGAAAAGAATGTTATAAAAAAAGAGATCAAATGCGAAGGGCCTGCAAAGGAAAAAGTTACTTTAAATATGAACGTTAGTATTGATAAGACAACTGCTAAAGTGGAGATAGAAACCAGCAGTAAAGAACAAATGAACGTTAGTATATTGGATGAAAACGGGAAACAAATATTCTACGATTCTCAAAAAGTGGGCGGGAAATACACCAAAGAGATCCCTTTAGGAAAAAAAGGCACCTACTTTTTAAACTTTATCCAAAACAAGACGTCTAAAACAGAGAAAATCATTGTTGAGTAAATCTTCAACATCACCCACCTACAAGATTTCGTGCAAATTAACAATGAAGAGAGGGCTCCGCAAGGGGCCCTTTTTATTGGAACACGGATGACGCGGATAAAACGGGTTTTCGCGGATTTTTTCTTTGGGATTTTTGCACAAGGAGGATTGGATTGCTCCAACTAAATAGCATTTTACGGATAATTAAATACACGGATTTTTGCTGTGTTTTTAAACTTAAGCGTTTAATCTGATTATGTCTGATTTTTTTGTTTATATATTCGCGACTGGAACTAAAAAAAGACAGATTTATGGATATATTAAACAAGGAGATTACGGATAAAATCATCAAAGCCTATTACAAAGTTTATAATAGTTTGGGTTATGGATTTTTAGAGCGTGTTTACGAAAATGCTTTGTTTATTGAACTTACGGATATGGGATTGGAGTGTGAGAAGCAACGACCAATTGACGTTTTTTACAAAGGGGTAAAGGTTGGGAGTTATTTTGCTGATATTATTGTAGAACATAAGATTATCATTGAATTAAAAGCAGCGGAGGCGATTGTAGAGGAACACGAATTTCAGCTTATAAATTATTTGAAAGCAACTGAAATTGAAGTCGGACTTTTGCTTAACTTTGGAAAAGCGCCAGAGTTTAAGAGAAAAATATTTACTAATAACATTAAGAAGATTGAACACAGATAATACGGATATAACGGATTTACGCAGATCATTATTTGAATTTTACTGACTACTAAATCTATTCAAATCCGTTTAGCTAAGCTATCTATAACCAATAAAAAATCCGTTTTAATCCGTTTTATCCGCGTCATCCGCGTGCAATCACATGCTAAAAATAAAGAACTACATCAACGGTGAACTAGTTGAGCCAAGTGCAAAACAGTACATCGACAACTATAATCCTGCAACAGGAAAAGTATATTCCCTTATCCCGGATTCGGATGAAAAAGACGTACAATTAGCTGTAGAGGCTGCACAAAAAGCGTTTCCAGGCTGGAGTAACACTCCAAAAGATGAACGTTCCCGTATTATGCTTGCTATTTCTGCTTTGATAGATAAAAATATGGAACGATTGGCTGTTGCTGAATCTGTCGACAATGGAAAACCTGTTTCTTTGGCTAAATTGGTTGACATTCCCCGTGCTGCCGCAAATTTTCATTTTTATGCAACTGGGATTTTACACTATGCTTCCGAAAGCCATTCGATGGAAGATACTGCAATCAATTATACTGTGCGAAATGCTGTTGGTGTTGCCGGTTGTATTTCTCCCTGGAATTTACCTTTGTATTTATTCACTTGGAAAATTGCTCCGGCAATCGCTGCAGGAAACTGTGTGGTGGCAAAACCTTCGGAAGTAACACCAATGACTGCTTATTTACTTTCTGAATTATGCATTGAAGCAGGTTTACCAAAAGGGGTTTTGAATATTGTTCACGGCTACGGACATAAAGTTGGATCGGCTATCACAGCTCATCCGAAAATTCCGTTAATATCTTTTACTGGTGGAACAAAAACAGGTGCTGAAATTGCAAAAGTGGCTGCCCCTATGTTTAAAAAATTATCCTTAGAACTTGGAGGGAAAAATCCAAATATCATTTTTGCTGATTGTGATTTCGAAAAAATGATAAAAACCACTTTGCAATCGTCCTTCGCAAATCAAGGACAGATTTGTCTTTGCGGTTCACGCATTATGGTTGAACGTCCGTTGTATGAAAAATTCAAAACAGAATTTGTTGCACGCGTTCAAAAAATGAAAGTAGGAAATCCTGCTTCCGATGATACAAGAGTTGGCGCTGTAGTTTCAAAACCTCACATGGAAAAAGTTTTATCCTATGTTGAATTAGCAAAACAAGAAGGCGGGAAAGTATTGTGCGGAGGAAATCAAGTAAAATTAGATGGAGAATTTGCAGAAGGCTATTACATTGCTCCCACAGTGATTGAAGGCTTGACATACAATTGCAGAACAAACATGGAAGAAATTTTTGGACCCGTTGTTACAATAATGCCATTTGATACAGAAGAAGAAGCATTGTTATATGCAAATGCAACACAATATGGATTGGCTTCTACAGTATGGACAGAAAATTTAACGCGTGCTCATCGTGTTGCAAATAATATTCATGCAGGAATTGTTTGGATCAACTGCTGGTTGTTGCGTGATTTAAGAACACCATTTGGTGGAGTAAAAAGTTCAGGTGTTGGTCGTGAAGGAGGTTTTGAAGCTTTACATTTTTTTACTGAGCCTAAGAATATTTGCATAAAGTTGAAGTAATATCTATGACTGAACAAGAATATTTTAATTTATCAAATAACGATCTTTACGAATTTATTCTATATTATGGGACCCGCCATGTAGGGATACTTGTTAAAAGGGAATCAAACAATTATTACATAGTTCCTCCAAATAAAATTAAGGCTTTTAATGATGGTTTTCCTCTAAATGAAATAGGAAAAAAGGTTCAGCTATCTAGTATTGTTTCACACTCAATTTATAAACTTGGGAGACAGCCCTCTCATGCAAGCACTTTGCTTTTTACAAAACAAACAAAGGTTAAAAAGTTAATTATTCTTGGTGCTGGCGCATCTTTTGATTTCTCATATGACCCAGCCATAGTTAATTCACCTAACCGTCCACCATTAGCCAATAATTTATTTTCTGATAATCATTTAAGGATTTTAAATAAGTATCCGGGCGCATTTCATTTATCTACTGAAATATTATTGTCTAACGATATTGAACATTATTTTCAATCGCAATGGAACAAAATTGAAAATACAACCAATACTATTTTATTTGAAAATCTTGTCAACACACAATTTTATCTGCATGAACTATTTGAGCATATCTCAAACAGCAATTTCAATAATCGTAGAAATAACTATTCTTTTTTAGCAAAACAAGCTCATGAATATTCCCTAAGTACTGGAGAACATATTGCTATCGTTAGCTTCAATTATGATACGTTAATTGAAGAAGCATTGGTCAATCAAGCAAGATACCATTTCAACAGCCTTAACGATTACATTGATTATGAAAACAAACACATTTTGCTATTTAAGCCTCATGGTTCATGGAACTGGGTAAAGAGGTTTAAATCGGATATTACAAATCCACACACAAGAAATAGGATATTAGGCGTTAGTGATTTTGCAAAAGAGATTTATCAAAAAAGAATGTATCATCATCAATTAACGGAACTACTTGAAGATAATATTTCAATCTATAATAAGCCTAATAACGTTTTACCAGGCCAGATTTATAAGGAGTTTTCTCATTTACCTCAGCTTTTAATTCCCTATAAGGAGAAAGACGAATATATTATGCCTGAAGGTCATGAAAACTATATGAATTATTTTTTACGTGATATAGAAGACATATTGATAGTTGGTTGGAAAGGAGCTGAAATAAAATTTCAAGAACTCTTAAAAAACAAGTTGAATAATAAAAAAATCAGTGTAAATATTGTAAATAATGATAGTGGTGATAGTATTGTTGACTTATTTAAAACTATTTCTCCTTCAACCACATATTACAATCATAAAACATTTTCAGATTATATCAAAAATTTAAATGACCCCAAAAATCACAGTCATTTTTTTTCTATAAAATAAACACTACAACTTCCCTGCTAACACACAAGTCTTTTTGTAATGTTTTACAGTGCCTGATAAATCAAACACTTCGAAGTAGAAAATATAAATTCCGATTCTCGCTTTTTCGCGGTCATCATTTATTCCGTCCCAGGAGAATGTTCCTTTAATCCCTAACAACTCATTTTGTATAAGGTGCTTTACAATTCTTCCTTTACTGTCGTAAACAATTACGTTTGCAGTAAATCCTGGTGTATCAAAATGGTAATTAATATTTACTACATCATTCACACCATCTTCATCCGGAGAAAATATTTCAGGTGTAATTTCAATTGGACTTTCTGTTTCTCCCGCATCTGAATATTGTGAATTTTTGTATGCCGGTGTTGCATGAACAGCTTCCGCTGCAGAATGCCAATTTGTTCTGTCTTGCGTTACACGGTCAAAATCAATTCGCTCCAATGAAATGCCTTCTGTTACAGTTAGCAATCCAAAATGCATATTGTCGTAATATTTAAAATTATCAATGATGTCGGTTGCTGTTGATAAACAAACTGTTCCTCCGTCATCGTTCATTGTCGGAAGATTATTCATATCTAAAAACCCTTCCGGATTTGTTGTTGCAAATTGTGTTTGAACAAATGCTCCATTTTCACTTAACAAAATATATTCCTGAGGGAAAATTAAATAGCCATCTGTAGAAATAGTTTCCGGACCAATAATCATATTTGTAATTGTATCGTATTCTGAAATAAAAATTGTTTTTAAATCAATGACTTTATTCGAACGATTATAAATTTCTACAAAATCAACTCCGGGAGTAGCTGGGTTAAATAAAATTTCGTTAATCACAATATCGTTTGGAGAAGCGGGCTCAGGAATTGCGAAACGAGCTGAATTATCTGCTCCCAAAGGATTTCCAACACAATCAGTAATCGCATTGTTTACAGTGATGGTATAAATTGTTCCGATGGATAAAGTTGTTCCTAAACTTAATCTCACACTTTTATAATCGGGAGCAATCACTTGAATGCTTGTTGGATTTCCAATACTGTTGTCAATTGTATAAATCGCAAGATTAATCATTGAAGCACTATCCAAGGCTTCATTAAAATATAATTGAATAGTATCAACTGAAATTACACTCACACGGACAACTTGTGGAGGAGCAACATCGGGATTGCTTGCATAAACCGAATTTTGAGTTCCCGGTGTTCCACCGTTTACACTATTTGAACCTTTCCAGTTAGTTTCACCTTCGCATGGATTTGTTGGATCAATTTGTTCTAAACTATATCCTCCATCTTTTTTAATTGCATCCTGATACCAATAATCGGTATAAGAAACTGTTGATATAACCGTTCCTTGCGGGTTTCTTAAAGTAAGTGTTTGTCCAGTATTTGTTAAGGAAGGAAAACTGATTAAAGCTTCAGCATTTATTCCCGCTGGCATTCCCGCTAAACCTAAAGCAGATGTTAATACAATAAAACTATCAGCCGGAATTATAAAAGCAGGTAAAATTTTCGTGCTGCTTCCTGCTGTAAAACTCCAATCATTTAAATTTATAGGAAAAGGTGTGTTATTATACAACTCTACATATTCATTATTAGGTAAGATAGTTAGCACAGGATCCGGATCCGCCATTATTTCGTTGAATACTACATCGTATGGTTTTACAATGTAATAGGAAAAATTTATTGTAGCAGGTGTAAGAATATTTCCGGAGCAGTCACTTTGATTTGATAATGTTAGTGTATACGTTGAGTCCGACATTAAGGATGTTCCTAAAACTAAATCCACACAAGTAAGTGCAAGATTTGCAGTATCCGTTAATGGATTTCCGATTCCATTACTGATGAAAAAATTTGCAGGAAGCGTTAATTGTGAAGCATCCAAAGCTTCCGAAAAACAAACCGTGATATGAGTTGAATCTACAACAGTAACACTTGCAATAGTTGGAGATGTTACATCAGCAACAATTGAATAAACACTGTTTTGAATTCCTGGCGTTCCACCAGAAGCATTTGTAGATGCAATCCAATTGCTTATTGCAGGACAAGCAAGTGGTGCATTCGGATTAATTAATTCCAATGTCCAACCACCATCATCCTTTATTGCATCTTGATACCAACCATCGATATAATTAACCGAATCTATTACAACAAGTGTATTGTCTTGTAATTGTAAATTATCTCCCGTATTGTTTAAGGAAGGAAAGCTTGTTAGTCCAAGAGTATTTCCAAAAGGAGAAAAAGATGCTGTATCAGCAATCGGACAAAGAATTAAATATTCGTTTGGCGCTAAAATAAAAGTTCCTAATGTTCCTGTAGTGCTTCCATCTGTAAACTTCCATCCATTCAAATCAAATGTGTTGGTGCTTTTATTATAAATTTCTATAAATTCAAAAGTAGGAAGTCCGACAACAGGAGAAGGATCAGCAAAAATTTCGTTTATGATAATGTCTTTATATATTGCCGTTACTGGCGCGAAATAAGTAAAGGCTGTGTTTGCAGTAGTGATAGCATTCGCACTCATGTCTTGCACATTTATTACTGTCAATGTGTTTAATAATGCATTTGTAAATGCTGTTGCAAAAGTTAAATGCACCAAACTTAAATTTGTAACATCGCGGGTAGCAACTGAAGGATTTCCTAATCCGTTATCTGCAGAATAATTCGTAAGGGTTTGTGAAGTAGTTAAATCTACATTTTCGTCAAACAAAACATCCACTTGTGTACTTGATATTACGGTTGATGAAACAATGGATGGTGCGGTAACATCTACTATGATAGCACCGTTATAAAAATCATCAAAATAAAATTTAGTTGCTGAGCTGATGGTGTAAACACACGCTACGCCAAAAAAACTTGTGGTAGTATAAGTATTATCAGTTCCTGTAGCTTCTAATCCATAGGCTGTTCCACCGGCAGGGTCGACATACAAACTCCAGTTTCCAACTGCATCGCGGGTAACTTTAATTCCAACAGCAAATGAGGCTGCTATTTCTCCGTTTATTCCTCTGCATACGGAAGTGCTTGTTAATCCGGTTTGACGGAATAATTCCACTGCATCCAAACTACCTGCTTCACCAAACTGTAAGTAATAACCATTTAGAGACCCTTCCAAATTGGCTTGATCGGAAACCAGATACACCCTTCCATAATTACTTCCGGATGGAGCAAATGTTTGTTTGATGTAAAAATTCCATTGAAAATTATCGAAAGAAGCACCCGGACTGGGAGTTGAAAGATAGCTCGCTCCGGCAACAGTGTTATTTAATTGCAATTGTTGTGATGCATTTACAATAAACTCTGCTGCATCACCACTCCACACAGGCGCAGCAGTAAAATCACCATCTGTGAAATTATCAGTTACCTGAGCTGTTGCAAAAGAAGTAATGAATAAAAAGAGTAGTACTATCGACCGCATTCCTATCATAAATATCTAGTAAATATAGGAAAAAGGGCTGAAAAATTGAATTAAGAAATGATTAAATAATTGCTCAAAAGTTTTTGCCAATTAAAAAAAACAAATTAGCTTTGTCGCATCAAATGAAAATGACATTGAAAAATAAAAAACACGGTAAGAAACACTTCCAGACAGGAAAGGTTAACTAGTGTTTTGTATATAAACGTATAATCACAAAGGCCTTTCCAAACGGAAAGGTCTTTTTATTTAAAATAAACCATATGAAAGTAGCAGTAGTAGGTGCAACCGGCTTAGTCGGCACCAAAATGATTCAAGTATTGGAAGAACGTAATTTTCCTGTAACAGAACTAATCCCTGTAGCATCCGAGCGTTCGATTGGTAAGGAAGTTTCTTATAAAGGGAAAAAGTTCAAGGTAGTTGGAATGCAAACTGCTATTGATATGAAACCAAATGTAGCATTGTTTTCTGCAGGAGGAGGTACTTCACTGGAATGGTCTCCGAAATTTGCTGCAGCAGGAATTACTGTAATTGATAATTCATCTGCTTGGAGAATGGATGCAACAAAAAAATTAGTTGTCCCTGAAATCAACGCAGCTGAATTAACTGCTACTGATAAAATTATTGCGAATCCGAATTGCTCAACCATTCAAATGGTAGTTGCATTAAATCCATTGCATAAAAAATACAATATCCAACGCATTGTGGTTTCTACATACCAATCGGTAACTGGGACAGGTGTGAAAGCGGTTGATCAAATGATGAACGAACGCAAAGGAATAAAAGGAGAAATGGCTTACGCTTATCCGATTGATTTGAATGTGATTCCACAGATTGATGTTTTCACAGATAATGGTTACACCAAAGAAGAAATGAAAATGGTGAACGAGACCAAAAAAATTATGGATAACAACATTCGTGTAACGGCTACAACTGTTCGTATTCCTGTAATGGGCGGACATAGTGAAAGTGTTAATGTGGAATTTGCAAACGATTTTGATCTGAATGAAGTACGCACCATTTTACAAAATGCACCGGGAGTAATTTTAGTGGATGATGTGAAAAATTTAAAATATCCTATGCCAATGGATGCGCATGATAAAGATGAGGTATTTGTTGGTCGACTACGCAGAGATGAAACACAAGCAAAAACATTAAACATGTGGATTGTTTCAGATAATCTTAGAAAAGGGGCTGCTACTAATGCTATTCAGATTGCGGAGTATTTGGTTGGGAAGAAATTGATTTAGATAGACACATTCTTCGTAACTGTCATCCCGTGCCGCGACACGGGATCTCCTAATTGGTTGCGTTTTTTCTCATCGTGAGAGATTGCCACATCCCGCGAATCCCGATAACTATCGGGAGCGGGACTCGCAATGACGGTTCTTAAAATGATTGGCGCTTCGAAAAAATCACTCTTTCTCAACAGGAATCCTCCCACCCTTAGAATAAAATTCTCTTTCTTCTGGAGTTTCTCTTATTTCAATGGAAATAAAATTCAACTGATAGGCTTTTGAACTTTCAATTTCAAAATCCCTCATTTCTATTTTTTGAAGAATAGGTATGGCAATAGGAACAAGACTTACATCCAAATTAAATTTTTGGACATACGGTGAAATCATATTTGATTGAAAAGGATCTGTGGCAAATGCAATATTCTTAAATCCTTTTTCTTTTGCTAACTCATAACCATAATATAAATTTTCGGTAGTGTGTTCAGCTTTTGTTTCAATAAAGATGTGTTCTTTTGGAACACCCATTTTTTCAGCATATAAAGCCATGATGGTTGCTTCGTTATATGGTGAATAAACAGCACTTCCGGAGTAAATAATGTTTTTAGTCAAACCTCTTTTGTAAAGGTAAACCGACCAATACACTCTCCATTTCATTACTGTATTCCATTTTAATCCATTGTACTGAACGCCTGGAACAATAATCGCATCGACTGGTTTAGAAACTACTTCTTTCAATAAAAACCCCGGTAGTAAAAAAGTATTGTAATAAAAATGAAGAGAGGAAAAAATAAAACCTGCAAGGGTGATGAGAATGAAGTAACGTTTTATTTTTGAAAAATTCATTCCAGAGAAAATGAATTATTGACTTACTTCATCTATTGTGGGCTCTGTTGCCTTTGGCGCTTCCATCCCCTCTGTCACACTGAGCGTAGTCGATGTGTCTTCTGACTTTTTCTTTTTTCCAAAGAAGCGTTTTTGATATAAAATAATCATGGAAACACCTACACTAATTGAAAAATCTGCAAAGTTGAAAACGGGGCGGAAAAATTCAAATTCTTCTGTTGCCCATAATGGAAACCATGAAGGAAAATGTCCTTCTATTATTGGAAAATAAAACATGTCGACCACACTTCCATGTAAAAATGAAGCGTAACCACCCTCTTCAGGCATAAAACGGGCAACTTCATAATTACTATCGCTGAATAACATTCCATAAAAAGCACTGTCAATTATATTTCCAATTGCACCAGCAAAAATTAATGCTATGCAAACAATGTATAATTTGTCTTCTTTCTTTTTAGCCAATGTCCACAAATAATACCCAATTCCTCCTACAGCAACAATTCTGAAAACACTTAAAAACAGTTTTCCGAATTCGCCTCCAAACTCCATCCCATAAGCCATTCCTTTGTTTTCGGTAAAATGAATGATTGCCCAATCACCGGCCATGTGAACTTCTTCTCCTAAGAAAAAATGTGTTTTCACATAAATCTTGATGATCTGATCAATCAATAAAACAATGAATACTATTAATAATGGTCTTCTCACAAATATGTTATTTAATTGGACTATTCAGAAGAAATTCCTTCTGGGCAAAAGTAAAAAAAAAGCTGTTCAATTAAGAACAGCCTTTTATGAAAACAGGGTAATGGTATTAAGAATTTTGTTCAAGTTTTGCTTCAATCGCCAATGTAGCGTGAGGAACGCTTCTCAAGCGCTCTTTAGAAATCAATTTACCTGTTGCTCTGCAAATTCCGTAAGTTTTATTTTCAATACGGATTAATGCATTTTGAAGATTTTGGATAAATTTTTCCTGACGGCTAGCTAAATGAGCTGTTTCTTCTTTTGACAAAACATCTGAACCATCTTCCAACAATTTAAAAGTCGGAGAAGTATCATCTGTTCCGTGATCGTCTTTATGAGAAAGTGTGCTCTTTAATAATTCGTAATCTTTTTGAGCTTCACCTAATTTTTTAAGAATCAATTCTTTAAATTCTTTCAATTCATTATCAGAATAACGAGTACGAGTATCTGTATTGATATGTGGTTTAGGTGCAGGACCCATTGGTTTACGGATAGAAGGTGTTTTATATTCTACCACCATTGGTGCTTCATCAGAACTATAATCATCGTCCGTTACAAACTCGCGACTTTTTTTCTTTGCAACTGTTTCTTTAACAATAGGAGCAGGTTTTGCAACAACAACTGGTTTAGCCAGAGCAACTTTCTTTACTTCTACTTTTTTAGCTACAACTTTTGCAACAGGTTTAGCAACTTTCCCGCCTACCGGACGGGCAGGTTTAGCTACTACCTTTTTTGCAACAACTTTTTTAGCTGCTTTTTTAGGAGCTACTTTTTTAACTATTTTCTTAGCTACTTTTTTTACAACTTTCTTAGCTGCTTTCTTTGGAGCTGCTTTTTTAGCTGGTTTGGAAGCTTTTTTAGGTGCTGCTTTTTTAACAACTTTTTTTGCTACAGCTTTTTTAGCTGGTTTGCTTGCTTTCTTTGCAGGTTTAGCTGCTTTTTTAGGAGCTGCTTTCTTTGCAGGCTTTTTTGCTGCCGCTTTTTTTGCAGGTTTTGCAACTTTCTTAGCTGGTTTACCTTTTTGCGCTTTTTTAGCCATTCGTATTATGTATTTAGTTAAGTAGTTTTGTTATTGTAATCATCGTTTTTATCTCCTCGTCTAATTCAACTTCAGAGCCTTTTGTAGCCTCCACAGAATCAACTAGTTCGAGCGATGATGCCAAAATTTCCGCGCAAATATAGTCCAAATTATTATTGATGGCTGAATTTATCGCATTATTTCTCTGAATTTTCACGTCTATTCGGTCTGTAACGTCCAAATTACTGTCCTTCCGGAGGTTTTGGATACGGTTTACCAGCTCTCTGGCCAACCCTTCTTCACGTAATTCCTCAGAAATTGTAACATCCAGAGCCACAGTTAGTTGTCCCGAATTTGCCACTTTCCATCCTGGAATGTCAACCGGGATAATTTCCACATCTTCTGTCTCCAAAACAATGGTTTCTCCATCAAATTTCATCTCAAATTTTCCGGTTTTTTCTATTCCTGATATAATTGCGAGTCCGTTTTCGTTTGCAAAAGTTTGAACCGACTTCATGTGCTTCCCACATTTTTTCCCTAAGGTTTTGAAGTTCAATTTTAGATTTTTCACAATTTGTGTTTGCGATTCATCTACCAAATCCAAACTCTTCACATTCACTTCCGACAAAATCAAATCTTTCACTGCTTCAATTTTTGCTTTGTATGAATCGTCCAAAACAGGAATCTGAATTTTATTTAATGGTTGACGAACGCGAATGTTTTCTTTTTTTCGAATCGATAAAACCATAGAAGAAATTTTTTGCGCCAACTCCATGCGCTCTTCCAAATCTTTATCAATTAAAAAAGTATCCGAAACAGGAAAATCACTCAAGTGAATAGATTGGGCTTTATCACGACCTGTTACAGCATTTAAATCTGTAAACAATCTGTCCATAAAGAATGGCGCAATCGGAGCGGAAAGCTGTGCTATTACTTCCAAACAACGATACAATGTTTGATATGCTGCAATTTTATCTTGCGAATAATCTCCTTTCCAAAATCTTCTTCTGCACAAACGCACATACCAGTTACTCAAATGTTCATCTACAAAACTTTCAATATATCTTCCTGCACGATGCGGTTCGTAATCGGCATATGCTTCGTCTACTTTCTTAATCAATGTATTTAATTCAGAAATAATCCAACGATCAATTTCTGCACGTTCCAACATTGGAATTTCTCCTTCTTTGTAATTGAAATTATCAACGTTTGCGTAAAGCGCGAAGAATGAATACGTATTGTGAAGTGTTCCGAAAAATTTACGTTGAACTTCTGCAATTCCTTCGATGTCAAATTTTAAATTATCCCAAGGGGCTGCATTGGTAATCATATACCAGCGTGTGGCATCCGGACCGTACTTTTCAATTGTTTCGAATGGGTCAACTGCATTGCCCAAGCGTTTACTCATTTTCTGTCCGTTTTTATCCAACACCAATCCGTTAGAAACAACATTTTTGAATGCAACAGAATCAAAACACATTGTTCCAATAGCATGCAATGTAAAAAACCAACCACGTGTTTGATCTACACCTTCAGCAATAAAATCTGCAGGATAATATTTTTTGTTGTCGATTAATTCTTTATTTTCAAACGGATAATGCAATTGCGCATACGGCATAGCTCCGGAATCAAACCAAACGTCAATTAAATCCGGTTCACGGAAAAGCTTTTTACCATTGCTTTCCAACACGATGTTATCAGCGTACGGCTTGTGCAAATCAAACGTATTGTAATTTGTTTCCGACATATCGCCTGCTGTAAATTTCGCAAGCGGATTTTCCGTCATTGCTTTTTTCGCAACTGCATTTTCAATTTCTTTTTTCAATTCTTCAACAGAGCCGATAACTATTTGTTCCGATTTATCTTCACTCGTCCAGATAGGAATTGGAATTCCCCAAAAGCGTGAACGAGATAAATTCCAGTCGTTCAAATTTTCCAACCAGTTCCCAAAACGGCCAGTACCAGTTGATTCAGGTTTCCAGTTGATTGTTTTATTCAAAGCAATCATCTTGTCTTTGTAATCGGTAGTTTTAATAAACCAGGAATCCAAAGGATAATACAAAACAGGTTTGTCGGTTCTCCAACAGTGCGGATAACTGTGTTCGTAGGTTTCTTTTTTGAAAAGCTTTCCTTCTTCTTGTAATTTTAAAACAATGCGTTCGTCAACACTTAAATACGCTTTCAGTTCTTTTATTTTTCCTGCAGCTTCTAAAATTGTTTTCTGATTTTTGAATTCCGCTTCTTTTTCTGCATCGGTTAAATATGCTTCTTTCACATATTCTTCGCCATACAAAAATGTTCCGTCTTTTATTTCTGGTAAAAATTTACCGCGTTTGTCAACCAATGTTAACGAGCCAATTCCGTTTTGTTTCGCCACTCTAAAATCGTCTGCACCAAAGCTTGGAGCAATGTGTACGATTCCTGTTCCATCTTCTGTTGTAACAAAATCACCAATGATTACTTTGAATGCGTCACCATCTGTTGGTTGAGCAAATGGCAAAAGTTGTTCGTAGGAAATTCCTGCTAAATCAGAACCTTTGAATTCAGAAATTATTTTCCAAAATGCTCTACTTCCTTTTTTAATTTCAAAAGGCAACAATTCTTTTGTATCAGTATTTATACCACAAGCAACAAGACCATCAGACTTTCCTTCTGCAATAAAAGGAGCATCGAGTCCAAAATATTTATTAAATAATGCATTAGCAATAATTACAGTTATAGGATTTCCAGAAAATGGATTATATGTTTTAATTGCCAAGTAATCAATATTCTTCCCAACAGCCAAAGCCGTATTAGATGGCAATGTCCAAGGTGTTGTCGTCCAAGCCAAAAAGTAAACATCGCCCTGCAACTTTAAACTTTCCAACTTTGAACTTTGAACTGCTTTAAACATCACAGTCGCTGTTCTATCCTTCACATCTCTGTAACATCCTGGCTGATTCAACTCATGAGACGAAAGTCCTGTTCCAGCAGCAGGCGAATACGGTTGAATTGTAAATCCTTTGTATAAAGAATTTTTTGAATGTAAATTCTTCAACAGCCACCAAACACTTTCAATGTATTTATTATCGTAAGTAATGTAAGGATGTTCCATGTCCACCCAATAGCCCATTTTTGCTGTTACATCCGCCCACACATCTGTGTATTTCATTACATCTTTGCGACAGGCAATGTTGTATTCTTCAACAGTAATTTTTTTCCCAATGTCTTCTTTTGTAATTCCTAAAGTCTTCTCTACACTTAATTCTATTGGTAATCCGTGAGTATCCCAACCTGCTTTACGTTTTACCTGAAAGCCTTTTTGTGTTTTGTAGCGACAAAAAATATCTTTAATAGAACGCGCCATTACGTGGTGAATACCTGGTAATCCGTTGGCGCTTGGCGGACCCTCATAAAAAACAAAAGGCGTTTTACCTTCTCGTGATGAGATGGATTTTTCAAAGGTTTTATTTTCGTCCCAAGTCTTTTGAACATCCTTTGCAGTTTGCGAAAGATTAAGACCTGTATATGTTTTGTAACTCATAAGTTTAAAGTTTAAAAGTTTAAAGTTTAAAGTTGACAATACAACTTTTTAACTTTAAACTTTGAACTAAATAGTAGCAATCACTTTTAATTCGATTGCGATTGGTGTTGGCAAACAGTTAATTTCAATGGTTGTGCGACATGGTTGATTGTCTTTGAACCATTCGGCATACACTTTATTATAAATTGCGAAATCATCTTTCATGTTTGTCAAAAATACTTGTACATCCACAATATTATCCCAGCTACTACCTGCTTCTTCCAAAATCCACTTAATATTTTGAAAAACAGATTTGCATTGTGTTTCAATATCATAAGAAACAATGTTTCCTTTTTCGTCCAGTTCAACTCCCGGAATTTTTTTAGTGCCACGTTCACGTGGACCAACTCCTGAAAGGAATAATAAATTTCCAACCTTTCGTGCGTGTGGATATGCTCCAACCGGCTCAGGTGCTTTGCTTGAATTTATTCTGTCTTCTGCCATGTTCTTTTTAACCTCTCCCCAGCCCTCTCCTTCCAATAGAAGAGGGAGAAAAAAGGATTGCAAATGTAAGGCTTTGAAGGGTAAATAGCAACAGATTTGTGCACTACTCATTAGTTCAAGCCAAATTTTTATGTATATTGGTGCTCAAGCAAGCAAACTATAAAGAACAGGTCGCATACTTCTTTTGCCTGTTATACGTTTTTGTATTGCTAAACGATTAGAACCTTTATTTTACAAAGCATATTTCCAAATGAAAAAACAAATCTTTTATTTTTGTCTTGCTGCAGTTTTATTCCCTGTTTTAGTGAAGGCTCAAGATACAATCTACCATAAGAACAGTAGCATAATTATTGGAAAAGTAATAGAGATATCTGCTGATGAGATTAAATATGAACGGGCAGGTATGGCAGATGGACCCATCTTTGTAGAAAAAAAGAAAGACATTTTATCCATCAATTATTCAAATGGAACTAAAGAGATTTTTATAGCCACACCTGAAATTGTAAAAGCTGCAGCAACAGCAAAGGATAATGTAAAAGCTCGATATGTTCTGACATTAACAGACGCAACAAAATTAAAGGGATACCTTAAAAAAGAAGGGAACAAAGAGGTCATATTTGTAGATGACAATATTGGAGAACAGACGATAAACCGTAATATTATTGCTTCTCTTGAAAGAGAATATGGGAACGAAGATTGGATAATTGGGCTAAAAGATGGCTCTAAAATTTCTGGAAAGATTTTGAGCAAAACAGAATATGAAACAATTGTTCAAACAAAAAACTTTGGAAATTTAAAAATTAACAACGAAAAGATAAGAAGCATTGACCCAATTGACGGAACCATTGCAAAAACTGGGAAAGTTTGGTTTAAAAATCCAACATATGGTTTATACTACCTTACCCCTACAGCAATTCCACAAAAAAAGGGGGATGGTTATTACCATAATTATTATGGACTTGGGAATGAATTCTCTTATGCAATTACCGACCACGCAACTGTTGGAGGAGGGCTTACGGGACCTTTGGGAGTATACCTGACTGCAAAAGTATCTACATCCGTTAATGAGTACGCCCATGTTGGCGGAGGAGTATTTATTGGGAATTCTATTTTCCCAATCATTCGTAACTCTAATTTTGGACTTGCGCTTGGATATTGCTCATTTACTGTGGGAAATTATGATCACAACCTTACTACAACAGTTTGTTATGGATTTATGAATAGCCAAAGCAATACTGATGTAATGAATCAACCATTGATGCAGTTAAGCGGGACGGTTCGTGTAAGCAAAAAATTGGCTATCGTTTCAGAGAATTGGCTTGTACCCGTGAGTGGTGATCCATTCAACCGTGGCTTTAAATCGGATTCCCATTATGAACCATTTATTTCTTATGGATGTAGAATACTGAATAGACGTGGCAGCTTTGATATAGGATTCTTAAACACACCGGCTTTATGGGAAAATCAATTCCTTGTAGGAATGCCATATATTGGATTCGTAACACGTTTTGGCAAACCAAATGATGATGATGAATAAATAAATAATCAAAACATTATTTATTCTTTAGACGGGAAAGCGTTTTCTCAATATACTTTTCCGTTGGTAAAAGCGAACGCTGAATTCTCCTAGCATAAGTTATGCTATCAATAATATCTTTTTGATGTTCTTCCACAATTTGTTTTTGGTGTTCAACTTCTGATTTCTGCTGTTCAACAATATTTTTTTGTTCTTCTATAACTATTTTTTGTTTTCGGGTAATTCTAAGCGAACGAAAGATAAATCCGGCAAACACCAAAACCAATAATAATCCTAGAACAACGAAAACAATAATTATTTTTTGTCTCCTACTTTTCTCTTCTGCAATCGCTTCTTGGCTTTCTAATTCTTTTTTATGTTCTGCTTCAGCAACCGCTTCCTTCTTTTCAAAATCGTAAGTCATTTGAGTTTGAATAGTTTTTTTCCTACTCTCCTCATTATCCAGGCTGTCACGATATAAAATATATTGTTTGTGATTTTCATAAGCGCCTTTAAAATTACCTATTGTACTATCTAAATCAGAGAGCGATTTATATGACGATGACAAATAACTTTTTAATCCTAATTCTTTTGATAGCTGTATAGACTTATAAAAATAGTTTCTCGCCTCGGTATATTTTTTTTGGCTTTGCAAAATATTTCCAACATTTCCATAATCATTTGCAATTCGCGCTTTGTTACCAATTTTTTCCTTTATCTTAAGAGATTGCATGCTCATTTTCAAAGCATTTACATAGTCTTTCTGAGCGTAATACACTCCAGCAATATCGTTATAGGAACTAGCAATTTTTACACTGTCGCTTATTTCCTCACGTAACTTTAATGCTTTAGAATAATTATTAAATGCCTCTGAGTAATTTTTTTGTTCATAATAAATATTCCCAATATTGCTATACGAATTTGACATTCCCTTTTTATCAGCTAACTCTTCTTTTATTTTTAAAGAAGAAATATAGTTCTTAAGTGCAAGAACATAATTCTGCTGTTCGAAATAAACATACCCAATATTATTATAACAACCCGAAACACCTTTTTTGTCGTTCAGCAATTCTTTTATTTTCAAAGAAGCAAAATGATTTTTTATAGCCTCTGCATAATTTCCAAGTGCTGTCTGAATCAGTCCAATGTTGTTGTAAGTAAAAGACTTATATTTCTGGATAAATTTTTTTACTGTTTCATCATCAGACTTATTGTATAAAGTATCCGCAAACGCTAAAGCTTGGTTTCCATAACTTAATCCTTCATGATATTTTCCAATCGTTTCATTTTCGTCACAAATAGTATATAAATGAAACAATTTAGTTGTATCATCTCTATCTGTTTTTAATACATTTATCAACGAATCGATAGAGGCTATTTGCGAAAAACTTAAGATAGAAGAAATTACAAAGAGACAAGACAAAATATATGTAATCTGCTTTTTCAAACTTGCTAATTTTCAAATTTGCTTTTCAATCGTTTCAAATTCTTATCAATATATTTCTCAGTAGGCAATAATGAGCGTTGTATTCTCATTGCATAAGTAATGCTATCAATAATTTCTTTTTGATGCTCTTCTACTATGCTTTTCTGCATCTCTACTTCTAATTTTTGCATCTCCAAAATATTTTTTTGGCTTTCAATTATATCTTTTTGTTTTCTGGTTACTTTCAGAGATCGAAATATAAATCCAGCAAAAATTAGAACTAAGAAAAGTCCACATGCTACAAATTTTATAACCAGCTTTTGTCCCCTGCTTTTTTCTTCAGAAATTTCCTCCTGACTCTCGAGTTCTTTCTCGTATTCTGCTTGCGCAATTGCCTCCTTCTTTTCGAAATCATATGTCATTTGGCTTTGAATTGTTTTTTTACGAGTTTCTTCATTGTCTAAGCTATCACTATAAAGAATATAGCGTTTATGATTATCAAATGCTTCTTTATAATTTCCAGTAGCATTTTCTAGCACTGCAAACATTTTATATATGTCCCTGGAGGCCTCTTTATCACCAATTGCCAGGCTCTGAGCCTTAGCTAAACTTAAATAGTTACGAGCTTCTTTGTATTTTTTTTGTTCAATAAAAACAGTACCAATATTAAAACATGAATGTGTAATTCCTAATTTATCCCCAATTGCTTCTTTGATTTTAAGAGCTTCAAATAAATTTTTTAAGGCTTCTGAATAATTGCCTTGGTCTTTATATACAATTCCAATATTATTATAAGCTCCAGCAATATCATTTTTATTCCCAAGTTCTTGGTTAATTTTTAAAGCAGCGAAATGATTTTTTAGTGCGTCAGAGTAATTTTTTTGTTCAAAATAAACCACACCAATACTAGAGTATGAAGCTGATAACCCCTTTTTATCTTTCATTTTTTCATATATCTTCTGAGCGGTAAAATAATTTTTTAAGGCTTCGGAATAATTTTTTTGTTTAGTATAAATTGTACCTATGTTTATGTGAGACAAAGCAATACCTTCATCGTCTTTTGCGTCTTCTTTAATTTTCAAACAGGCAAAATAGTTTTTTAACGCTTCGGCATAATTTCCCTGATGCTTGTGAATTATACCAATATTATTATAACTATTTGCTATGCCTTGAATTCTTCCAATTTCTTTGTGAATTTTTAAGGCTTCCAGCTGATAATTTAATGCTTCGCTATAATTTCCCTGGTCATCGTATATGTTTGATATACTTGCATAGGAACCTGCAATTCCTTTCTTATTACTTATCGATAGGTAAATTTTTAAGGATGCAAAATAATATTTAAGCGCTTCTGTATAATTGCTTTTATCCTCATTATAATATCCAAGATGTCTGTTTGCAAGTGCAACTCCTCTTTGAAAATTAATTTTAGTTGCGAGAGTCAATGCATTATTTACAGATTCTAAAGCTTTGGCATCGTCAGAATATTCGTATTCTAAAAAAAGATTGTTATAAATTTTGACTTTCGTAGAATCTTGATCAGTAGTTTTTAAAACATTTAATAGAGAATCCAATATACTCTGCTGTGCTAAGGAATTAAATCCATAGCAACAAAGTGCAAATACCAGAAAGAAATATTTTAATGTTTTTTTCAAAATACTGTTTTCAAAAGGAGTAGTTAAGATACATTGTTCTTATTCAAATGTAAACAATTTACCTCTTTCTTTCAATTCGAATTTTAATTCTTCTTTCCCTTGTATTTCTGCAAAATTTTTATATATTTGTTATAGCAAATTCCCCACATTATGCTACTCAATTCATTTAAGTTAAAAGTATTCTCTCTGTTGATTCTTTTCAGTTTCAGTGCAGGGATTTTATTTTCTCAAAACACCCAGGAAGGGCTTACTACAAATCTAACTCCAGTGCAGGAGCGTAACATTCTTGAGGATCGTTCTCAATGGAATGAGGTAGAAAGTGAACGAAAAATATTCTCAAGCACGTATGTTACCCCCGATGGAAGAATCATTACAGAGTATTGCAAACAGCCTATTAACTATTATAATTCTGCAGGTGTGCTGGTTCCCATTGAAGTTGAACCAAAAGCTTCGGCTAAAGGTTTGTCTGCAAGCAATCAACCAAACGAAGTTTCTATTTTAATGAACGGATCGGTGGAAATTAGCACCGGAGAAAATTCTAAGATTATATTTTCAGAAAAATCTAAGATTAATGGAATTGAAATTAACAATTCAAACTTAAAACAGAATGGAGCCAATGCAGTTATGTCGACCAGCATAAGCGGTATTACTAAAACCTTTGAGTTTCGTTTTAATAGTTTGAAATATAATTATGTTCTTAATGCTGCCATTCCTTCATCCACTTCTGATTTTATTATAGAGGAAGAAATTTCAACAACCGAAAATGCAAAAATCCTTCCCGATGAAAATTATGGTAGACAAGATGCTAGAGGTTGGTTGGGACCAATTAGAATTGTTTCTGCAGGAGGCAAAGAGCTTGGAACTATGCGAGGAGCTGTTTGTTACGATGCAAATAAAAATTATATCACTGCTGCTTATAAATATGAAACAGTAAACGGCAAACAAAAAATAAAAATTATTGTTCCGAATTCTTGGATAAATGATCCAGCACGTGTTTATCCGATTACAATAGACCCACTTGTAACTGGACCAACTGCTACTTTTACTGGACCAGCTATTCCTTCTTGTATTTTTCCAGCAAGTGATTCAGATAGTATTTTAGTAACTATTCCTGCACAAGTTTCTGTTACAGCATGTTTTGTAAGTGGAAGTTTTTATGCTAATCCATTTTCTACTGCAATAATGAATGACGGAGCAATGTATTTCAGGACAAGTTGCAACAGCTCAACATCGTTCACTACTACTGGTGCAGCCGGAATGACTGCAGGAACAGCATACTTAACTGCATTCGATTTAAAGAGTCCGCTTTTATGTTGCAAACCCCAATCATGTACTGCTCAAACATTTTATTTATCGATGCATATTTCACGAACAGTTGGTGGAACAGGATGTAATACTACATATATCTATCACGATCCTTTTGGTGGTTATCCTTTTAGAGCTTATGTTGAAGGCCACACCATTGAAGGTTATGGTCCGCTTTGGAATGTTACTCCAAATAATATTTGCTCAAACGTATGTACACTAACAGGTACAATTTATATTCGTTATGGTGTTCCTCCTTTTACAATTACTCATCCCTGGATGACGGGAACTGTAACTGCAGGAACGCCTATTGGTTGTTCGCTGGCTACTACTCCAAAAGCATTAACACTTACAATTCCAGCTTGTCCGTGGACTTGTGATACTATTTCTATTTTATCAGTTCCACCACCAACAGTTGTGGATGCTTGCGGCAATATGCTCACAGGAGTTTCACCAAAAGTAATTACAATAAAAGAAGTTCCTGAAGTTACTGCATCACCAAATCCAATTACTATTTGCTCAGGTGAAACATTTAGTACAACTCTTACGCCTTGCATTGGAACAAGTGTTGTTAGCTGGAGTGGAAATTCTACAAGCGGAACAGGAACCAGTATTAGTCAAACATTGGTAAATACCGGAACAACTGTTTCTACAACTACTTATCAAGTTTCTGCTGTAAACAATACTTGTCAATCAGACACAATTACTGTTACGGTTAATACAGATCCTTTACCTATTGCCGGAATTATAGCTACACCACAGCCCGTGATTATTAATATGCCTTTGTCGTTCACTGATAACACAACCGTTTTTGGTGGAACTGCAAACAGTTGGTTTTGGACTTTTGGAGATGGTTATTTTGATCTGAATCAAAATCCTGTTCACTCTTATGCGGTTCCTGGAGTATATACTGTTTGTTTAGCAATGCAAACTTCGGATGGTTGTGTTGATACAGTTTGTCAAGACGTAACAGTTATTCCTGCAGAAATATCTTTACCAAATGTTGTAACACCTAATGGCGACAATCAAAATGATATGCTTTATTTCAAATACTTGGAATATTTCGGAGCGAACACTTTGAAAGTATATGATCGTTGGGGGAAAGTTGCTTACGAAAAAGAAAATTATACAAACGACTGGATACCAAATAATATTTCTGACGGAACCTACTATTATATTCTGACTGTTGAAAACGGAGATGTGTTCCCAGGATTCCTTCAGGTAATACAAAATTAAGAGCTGATTTTATTGTCAGTTCGAGTTGTCACCCTGAGCGGAGTCGAAGGGCGAGAACTACAAATATTTATTTTCTATAAACCATTCTTTTGCTTCTTTCACTCCAACTTCAATTGGTGTTTGAGGTATTTTTAATTCTTCAATGGCTTTTTTCGGACTAAAATAATGGCCATCACAAGCAATTTGTGCAAGATTGATTGTAAGTTTTGGCGGCTTACCTGTGATAGCCGCAGCAACAGTTCCAAACCATCCAATCGTCAATAATAAAAATCTAGGGACAACAAATTTTGGAAGTTTTTTTTGTCCGAGTGCAGCCGCAATTCTTTTTACAGCATTTACATACGTTATATTTTCTCCTCCTAAAATATATGCTTCTCCCGAACGGCCCATTGTTAATGCATTACAAACTCCAACTGCTACATCTTTTACATATACCCAATTTTTTCCTCCAGAAGAATAACCAGGAAGTTCACCTTTTGCAATAGCAATTATCATTGCTCCGGAGCTAGGCTTTGAATCGTACGGACCAATCATAAATGTTGGGCAAACAACCACCGCATCCAATCCTCTTTCTTTAACTGAAGAAAGTACTTTTTCCTGTCCAAGCTTTTTGCTGTCGATATAATCTACTTTATATTTTGCAGATTTGTATGCCGAAGTTTCATTACCTGGATTATCAATTGTTCCATAACCAAATGAACTGGCGCTTCCAACATGTACTAATCGTTTTATTTTATTTTGTAGCACTGCTTCAACAGCATTTTCAGCACCTTCTACATTTATTTTAAAATACTTTTGACCGCGTGTTGGCCACATATCAGTTATTGCAGCAACATTAATAAAATAATCGCATCCTTTCGAAAGTTCAATTAATTGTGCTTTGTTGGTAATGTTCCCTTCAACAATTTCAATCGGCAATCCTTTTAATGTTATTGGCTGACTTGGACCAAATACCAAAACTCTTACCTCATATTTTCTTGAAAGTAATTCGCGAACAATATTACTTCCTAAAACTCCATCAGGACCAGTTACAAATACTTTACTCATACTTTGTTTTATTTTTTTTCAAAGATAATATTATTTAAAAGCACATTTAACAGTTGCCGCTTCTCGACTCCGCTCGAAGTGACAAAATGAATGTCAGTTCGAGCGGAGTCGAGAACCATTCACTAAAGATAACTATTTCCCCACCATCACAAACGCGCCCCAATAATATGGGTCTGGAAATTTTTCTTTTAATTTTAATTGTGCTACTCGAAATGCTTTTTGTCGATTTTCTGCAGAAGGATCTTTTATCCATTCGCGATAAAAATTACTCATCAATTCCTGTGTTGCAAAATCGTCTACAACCCACAAACTCATAATTACTGATTTTGCACCTGCAACCATAAATGCTCTTTGCAATCCATAAACACCTTGACTGTTTTTCATTTCTCCCAATCCAGTTTCACAAGCAGAAAGTACAACCAAATCAGTTTGTGTTAAATTCATATTTGCAGCTTCATAGGCAGTTAATATTCCATCATCTGTTGTATTATCAACCATCGAATCGCGTGCAATGGCAGCTGAACCTGCCATCATTAATCCCGAGCGCAGTAATGGATTTTCTTTTGCAATTTTAGCTTGCATTCCCATTACAACACTTGCATTGTCATCCACGTCTTGTAAAAAAAATCCGTGGGTTGCTATGTGTAATATTTTAGGGTTTTGTATTTTTTTAATTGCTTCTTCTGTTGCCTGAGCTTGTAAATGTTCGTTCACTTTCCAGTTTTTCGATTTCAGGATTTTTGTAATGGAATCTGCTTCTATTTTTGTTCCCGGCAACTCTGCTAAATTGGAAAAACCATATCGGGATAACGGTTCTGAAGATTTTACTTCTGCTGTTGAAGCAACAAAATCATAATCAGGATAAGAAAATATTTCTGCTGTTTTAGAGTCTGATGCAGAAATTGTTTCTATTAAATCCTGAGAATTCGTCAACAGAACAATATTTGCTTCCTCCAGTAAATATTTTTTTGTCTGAGAATTTTTTAAGGTATACATATTTACCTGCTGGTAAACACCATCAGGAGAAAAATAAATTTTCTTAGCAGCTCCAACAGCTTCCTTTAATGGTTTCCAAAGTGCATCATAAGACGTTTCATCACTTTTCTTAGTTTTAATTAAAGTCCGGTAATCATTTGCAATTTTTGATTCTAAATCATTCCCGTTTTTAATAAATACAAACTTGGGTGCTTTACATGTTTTGTCAATCACCATAGCAGAATAATAAACAGAATCTGTCCAATTACCTTTTGTATAAAACTCAGTACGCACAATTTCAACAACACATTCATCGGATTTAAGTTTTGACTGAATGTCTTTCCAGGATTTCGCTTCTTCTTTCTTTTTTACTGAAATGTTTGAAACAGAAGTGATTTTTTGCTCCAACTCATTCGCCTGTTTTTCCATAGCCGGCAAATCAACTCCTATTTCTGTCAAATCCTCTGCAGTTAAGCGGTATTGCTGAACAATAGTTTCGCGCAATTTTAATAGTTCTTCGTAATCTTCTTTTAATTTTTTGTCTCCGCTCTGAGCTACCTGAATTTTTACTTTTCCTGTTTCTTTTAATAAAAGCGATTTGATGACCATTTGATTATCATACATCCTGGCAACCAAATCATCGTGATTCTCATTTGGAATCCCGATAGCTATCGGGACTGTTTTCATCTCAATCACAAACGAATTGAATGTTTCAAAAGTAATGCTGACAGTAAAATAAAAATCTGTTTTTTCTTTTTCGCCTAAGGAAGGGAAATATTTTTCAATCAGAAACAAATAGCCTTTAATTGAATTCAAATAATGCTTTTTAGCATCGATATTATTTCCGCTTTCACGATACGTTTCTGCTAAATTGTATTCGGTATTGATATAATCATAGTGATTCTCTCCTAATTTGTTTTTTAAAATTTCCATTGATTTTAATATCAGTGGAATGGCTTCATTATATTTTTTCATCATCCGGTAAGTGCCCGCCAATCCACCTAAATACAATCCATACTTATCACTGTTTTCTCCAACCGATTCTTTTGCAAGCCGCAAACACTCTTCATAAGTTTCTTTTGCTTTTTCTAATTTCCCGGTTGCTTTATACACATAGGCAAGATTGTTCAGACAGTTAGCATAAAACCGGTGTTTCTCTCCCAGAATTTTTTTATAAATCTCTTTGGATTCCAAAAAATGTTTTTCGGCATCTTCAAAATAACCCACTTCAGATTCTAACAAAGCCAAATTGTTCAAAGCATTGGCATAATTCGGATGATCTGTTCCCAATAATTTTTTTCGCAATTCAATCACTTCCACAAAAGCATTTGCTGCTTCTTGCGTTCTACCCATTGTGCGGTACAATTCTCCCAAGTTGTTTACAGGATTGGTATAATCAGGATGGTTGGTTTTGTTTTGAAACTTGTACGCATCAATTGCTTTTTTATAAGAGACTTCCGCCTCTGCATATTTTCCAATTGCTTTTTGAACCAAGGCTAAATTGTTTAAAGAAGTTGCAATGGCCAAAGAATTCTCTGGAGCTGTTTTCACCGCCTCTTTCAAAGCGGGCTCTGCTCTTTCGTAATCGCCCATCGTGCGATACAATTCTCCTAAGTTATTTTGCAAAGTATTGATCTGCTCTTTGTCTTTATTCTGAGCTTTGAAATAATTCAGCAAAGCAAGTATAATTTCTTCTGCCTTGTCGTATTTTCCTTGTCCTTGATAAACAATAGCAATGGAACCTAAAGCACCTAAGTAATCCGGGCTTTCATTCCCTAAAATTTCTTTGTAAAAATTAACAGCTGCAGCGATCATTCCTTCCGCATCATTATATCTAGCCATATCGATATACAAGGAAGCCAATGTATAAAAGCAACGTGTATACTGCACACTGCTTTGTCCGAATGCCTCTGCTAAAATCGGAAGTGATTTAATATATAATGGTTCCGATTCTGCATATCTTCCTTCTTCTTTATAACATCCGGCCAGATTAAAAATTGCTAATGCATAATGATATTCGGTTTCGCCTAAACTTGTTTTTGCTTTTTCAGAAGCCATTACAAAATAATTTGCCGCTTCAGTAAAATCACTCGTGCTGTAATAAACCGAACCACAAGTATTTAAAAACTCAACCAATAAAGTATCATTCTTTATTTTGTCGATTTGAGGAAAAATTTCAGCAATACGTTTTTTAGCAAGAACATAATCATCATGATAGTATGCAGTATCCAACTCCTCAATTTGTTTTCTAATGTTTTGAGAAACAGAAACAAAGGAAATGGAAAAAAGAAAAATAAACAGAAGGTGCTTTTTCATCATAGCAAAAATAGGGATAAAGTCGGGAGTCTGGGGTCGGGAGTTCGGAGAACTTACACATATTTTTCTAAGTCGAACCAATTCCCCCTTTGTAAAAGGGGGCTAGGCGGATTTTTTCGAAAGAAAACCATCCGATCAATTAACAACTCAATGTTTATAACATCTCCCCTTAAAATAGTAACCAAATTAGATATTTGCCGTAATCTTGTACTGTAAAACTATTATGGAAAATCGCGCACATTTATTAAATAAGTATTTTGCAAAAGAGGACATCGGTGGTGTTCCCAGCATCAACGATTTACGTGAAAGAGAGTTTAATGGAGAACCATTAACATTAAAAGAAAAACAGGCATTGGTGAATTTCGACCGTTTCCGTTTGGATGTATTGAACGCTCAAACCGATGATATGGCATTTCACAAACGCTACCAGGAATTACAAGTTATGGCCAATCTTGGCGATTATACCGAATTTTTGAAAGAGAAGTATTTTTTATAGAAAATATTAATTTATTTAATTGAACCGTTTAGAAATTTCTGAACGGTTTTTTTATTGTTATTTTTACCTAAATGGCCAAGCACGATTTCCCCATCAACGAAATAATCCCCGACTTAAAAGTCAAGCTCCAAAAAGAGCCTGTTATTATTTTACAGGCTCCTCCAGGTGCCGGGAAATCTACCATTCTTCCATTGGAAATAATGAATGAAAAATGGTTAGAGGGAAAAAAAATAATTATGCTGGAACCGAGACGATTAGCAACCCGCTCCGTAGCAACACGTATGGCATCCTTGTTAAATGAGTCTGTCGGAGAAACAATTGGTTACCGTATCCGTTTCGAAAATAAAATTTCCAAGAACACAAAAATTGAAGTTGTAACAGAAGGGATTTTAACACGCATGTTGCAAAATGATAATGCTCTTGATAATGTTGGCTTAATTATTTTTGATGAATTTCATGAAAGAAGTTTAAATGCAGATTTAGCTTTGGCATTGTGTTATCAGGTGCAACAAGTATTGCGAAATGATTTGAGAATTTTAATTATGTCGGCAACCTTAGATGGCGCTAAATTATCTTCGCTTCTGAATAATGCTCCAATATTAACTTCTGAAGGGCGACAATATCCTGTGAGTGTTCAATATTTGAATACGGATGAAAAAGTCTATCTGCATTTACGAATGGCAAACGCCATAAAAAAAGCGTTACGTGAAAACAAAGGTGATATTCTTGCATTTCTTCCGGGAGCAGGAGAAATTTTAAGAACTCAGGAAATTTTAGAACAAGAAAATTCTGAAATATCTGTACAACCTTTGTACGGAGATCTATCACAACAAAAACAACAAGAAGCAATATTACCTCATCCAAATGGAAGACGAAAAGTAGTATTAGCAACTTCTATTGCAGAAACATCTTTAACCATTGAAGGAATTACTGTTGTGATTGACAGCGGTTATGCCCGTTCACCAAGATTTGATATTCAAACAGGATTAACAAGATTAGAAACAATAAAAGTTACAAAAGATGCAGCCGACCAAAGAGCAGGGAGAGCTGGAAGATTGGGTCCTGGAACTTGTTACAGACTTTGGAGTGAAGGTTCGCACATACATTTAATCCCAAATCGTAAACTGGAAATTTCAGAAGCTGATTTAGCACCATTGATGTTGGAACTGAGTCAGTGGGGAATACAAAACATAAATGAATTAATGTGGTTAACTCTTCCTCCGCAAGCAGCCGTATCGCAAGCAAAAGAATTGTTGAATCAATTGGGCGCTTTGCAGAATAATAAAATTACTGCTCGTGGAAAAGAAATGTTGCAAATGCCAACTCATCCACGCTTGGCTCACATGCTAATTGAAGCAGAACATTTTCAGAAAAATAAACCAAAGGAAAAATTTATTGCATTAGCAACGGATATTGCTGCCATTCTCGAAGAACGAGATCCGCTAAATAAAGAAAGCGGAGCAGATTTATCTTTGAGAATAGAAACATTAAGAAAATACAGATTGGGAGATAGAGTAAATGCTGATAGAAAAGTATTGGACAGAATAGAACGATTAGCCCAATCATGGAGAAAACTTTTAAAGATTGAAGTTGAAAATCTTGCACCCAATATTTTCAACATCGGAAAACTACTTGCAACAGCTTATCCTGAAAGAATTGCAAAACGTATTGATAAATCATTGCGCTATCGATTAGCAAACGGAAGAATTGTAAAGTTAAATGAAACAGATGCCTTAGCACAAGAAGAATGGTTGGCAGTTGCACATTTGGATGCAGGAACAAACGAAGGAAAAATATTTTTAGCTGCGGCATTTGATGCAAACGATTTATATGAATTAGCTGAAGAACGCCAAACTGTAAGCTGGGACAAAGAAAGAGGAATGGTGATTGGAGCAATTGAAAAACGTGTTGGAAATCTTGTTTTAGAAACAAAAGCAATTACAAAAATTGATGACGTACAACGCATACAAGTTCTTTGTGAAATGATTCGTGAAAACGGTTTGAAAATTTTAAATTGGAATGAATCGCAAGAAGATTTTCAAGCAAGAATTTTAAGTTTGCGTGCATGGAGGCCAAATGATAACTGGCCAAACATTTCTAACGAATATCTTTTAGAAAGTTTAGAAGAATGGCTTTCACCTTATCTCATCAAAATAAATAAATTAAGTGAATTGCAGAAATTAGATTTTACTCAAATTCTGCATTCTATTTTACCATGGGAGCTTTCTCAAAAATTGGACAAACTTGCTCCTTCAAAAATGGAAGTCCCAACGGGCTCCATGATCAAACTCAAGTATTTTAATGATGGAAGTAAAATTGAAATGGCTGTAAGACTACAAGAAGTATTTGGCATGTTTGAAACTCCAACTGTAAATGAAGGGAAAAACAAGATTCTGCTTCACTTACTTTCTCCGGGATACAAACCTGTTCAGATAACCCAGGATTTAAAAAGTTTTTGGGAAAAAACTTATTTTGAAGTCCGCAAAGAACTACTCTCACGCTATCCAAAGCACCATTGGCCCGAAAATCCTCTTACAGCAGAAGCCGTTCGTGGACCAAAGAAAAGGAAATAGGCAATAGGCAGTTGGCAATAGACAATTAAAAAAATGCTATTTGCGAAAAAGGAATCCATTCCCCCTTTGGAAAAGGGGGTTAGGGGGATTTCACAAATCACTCTCCAACCAACTCACACAATGATTACTCAAAATATCTTTTGAACTAAGAATTGATATAAATTATTGTTAATTAATGGGTTTTGCGGATTTAAATATTTAAATTAGTAGCTAATTATAATACTACTAAGAAACACTGTTTATGAATAGGAAAACGCTTACTCCACTTTTACTTTTTATCCTTTTTATTTTTTCTTCAAATACATTTTTCGCACAAGCAGCAATGCCTAAAAAATATCCCAGTTTATTGTGGGAAATAAGCGGGAACGGTTTAAAAAAATCATCTTATTTGTATGGAACAATGCACGTAAGCGATAAAGTAGCATTTAATCTTACCGATTCCTTTTTTGTTGCGATTAAAAGTTGTGATGCCATAGCATTAGAATTAAACATGGATGGTTGGATGGATGATATCGTTGAAATGAGAGATGCCAATACCTATAAAAATACGACAGGATTTATTTACAAACCATCCGGCTTTTACAGAGGTGCGCTTGCATTAGATATTCCAAACAAAAAAGATTTGAAAGATCTTTTACAGTTTACTCCAAAAATCAGCAACAACTTACTATATCGTAATAATAAATATCAGAGTGATTATGAGGAAGACAATTATCTGGATGTTTTTATTTTTCAATCAGGAAAAAAATTAAACAAGAAAATTTTTGGTTTGGAAAATTTTAAAGTGACAGAAGAATTTTCCAATCGCACAAGCATAGAAAGTTCAGAAGAAATTATAGATGAAAAAATACGGGATGATGAAGAAGAACAAACGCGCTTACGTTTAAAACAACTTACCAACGACAAAACCTATTCGGAAGTACTTGAAGATGCCTATAGAAAAGGCGACTTGGATATGCTGGACAGTTTGAACAAATTGTCATACTATCCGTTTTTCAGAAAATATATGCTGATTGAGCGGAACAAAATTATGGCAACGCGTATGGATTCAATTATGAAGTTGATGCCATTATTTACAGGAGTTGGTGCTGCTCATCTTCCCGGAGAAGAAGGAGTGATTGAACTGTTAAGAAAAATGGGCTACACTATTAAACCAATCGTTTCTGCAAAATACGATACCAAAACAAAAACGGTAATTGATGAAACAAGATTTCCTGTTCACTTTAAAAAAGAATATTCCGCAGACTCTTCTTTCTCTGTTTCTCTTCCCGGTCAGATGTATGAATTTTATGACAAGGGTTCTTACAAATACTATTTGACCAACGACATGAGCAATGGCAGCTATTATTGCATTCAACGTATGAGCCATTATGGTTTTTTGACAAACGAAAAACCTGATTATATTTTGAAAAAGATTGACAGCTTGATTTTTGAAAATATTCCCGGAAAATTATTGAACAAAAAAGAAATTAAAAATGCTAATGGTTATCCCGGAATAGAAATCACAAACAAAACCAGAAGAGGAGACTCTCAGCGATATCAGATTTTTGTTTCCCCTTCCGAAATTTTTATATTTAAAATGAGTGGAAGTCAGGAATATGTTGAAAAAGGAACAGAAGCAGAAACGTTTTTTTCATCCATTGCTTTTCACGAACGATCAACAGGAACAACAAACTTTCAATCTTCCTTAGGTTATTCTGTTGAAATGCCTAAAAATAAATTTGTTTATTCAAATAACGGACAAACTTCTTACCAGCAGGAAATTGTAACAAGTACTGATAAAAATTCCGATAAGTTTTCAATGGTAATGATGGGTTCTCTTTACGATTTCGATTATATTGAAGAAGACACATTTGAGCTCAACATGCTTTCAGAAAGATTTTGTAAGCTGGCTAATTATAAAATTGTATCACAAAAATTATCAAAAAATAAAAATTCTGTTAGTCTTGAAACGATTGCCAAACTAGACAAACAAGAAAAAACATTTACCTCACGAATGGTTATTTCAGGGCCGGATTATTATATGTTAGTTACGAATCAGGATAGTTCAAAAACAAAAACATTTTTTGATTCATTCAAACTGACAGAAAAAAAATCAAGTGTTCCTTATGCAACACTACAAGACACAACTTTATTTTTTAGCGTTTCAACCCAATCAAAAACGAATGACTATACCGCTCTTGTTTTGCAAAAAAATAAAGCCAACAATTTCAGGTATAGAAAAAAAGAAAAAACTACCAAAAATGATGAGATGCATCTTCCAAAAAGAGAATCCATTGTTTATACATCTCCAGAAACAGGAGAACAGGTATTTGTAGAGTACCGTAAGTTCAGTATGTTTTTTCAACAAGAATCTATGGATGCTTTTTGGAAAGCACGGATAAAAACAATTTCCGAAGAAAGCAGCATGAAAGCATCTAGAATAGTAAAAACAAAAAATGAAAAATTTTCTGAAGTAAACCTTTTGCTTACCGATACAAATAGCACTCGCGGGATTTATGTGAAATTGATTCAGCGTTGTGGTAGTTTATATACTATCAAATCGGTTGTTGATACAGCTACAGGATTATCACTTTATTCAAAAACATTTTTTGAAACATTTGTCCCTAAAGACACTTGTATTGGATTAGATGTAACATCTAATAAGTTGGATACTTATTTTTTCGATAAACTTTATTCAGCTGATACTTCAGTTAGCAAACAAACTAAGATGGCTATTGAATACGTTCAAGCAAATATGCTGGTCGGCAATATTCCATCATTAATAAAAACAATTGAAAACAAAGAATTCAACAAACTTTCTACAAGCGATAAAAAAGAACTTATCTATGCCTTTGGAAAATTGAAGTCGAAAGAAATTTTACCTTTTTTAGAAAAAACATACAACCGTTTTTCCGATTCGGTTGAACTAGAGTTAACAATTTTAAAAGCAGTTGCCAGGTTAAAAACACACGAATCGGGTAAAACATTTTTAAAGTTACTGAAAGTTGATTTGCCGGTAACGTCAAGTGACATAGCCATTTCAAACGTTTTTGTTTACCTATACGACAGTTTAGAAACCAGCGCCACTTTGTTTCCGGAAATATTGAAATACACCAAGTATCCTGAATACAAAGCGAGCATTTATAAATTGATGGTGAAGTTGAAGGAAGAAGGTTTTTTAAAACCAAAAGATTACAAAGGGCAGCTGGATGGAATTTTGATGGATGGAATCTATGAGTTTAAAAAATATATTTCTGAAAAAGACCGTGATCGTGAACCATACAAATATGGATCATCAACAACTGGTGCAACTAAAATAAATGCACTGTATGAAGAATTAAATGTACGACAACAAAAAGTATATTGTTATGCCGTTCTTCTTGCACCATTTCATAAGAATAACGGAACCAAACAATTTTTTGACAAGTTGCTAAAAAGCACTAACAGCGATAAGTTTAAAGTAATGGTTTACGGAACACTAGTAAAAAATAATTATGTTTTGGCCGATACAATTATGAACAAGTATGCTTCATCTGTATCCAGTCGTATTACTTTATATCAGGTTTTAAAAGATCAAAATAAACTGAATTTGTTTGATAAAAAATATGGAACACAAAAAGAATTAGTCATCTCTCAGCTTTTTGGCTCCAACGATAATGCTAATAAAGATACTGTTGTTCTTTTATCTAAAATTCAAGCCGAGTACAATAAAACAGCAGGCAATGTTTATGTTTTTAAAGCTCGTCCGAAAGACAAAAAAGTATGGAAACTATATTGCTCAGGAGTTCATCCTATTGATGAGAGTCAGGTTAGTTTATCTCCTGAGTTTACAAAATCAAATGTAGCTTTTGAAAATGAAACACAATCACAAAAAACGATTGATGGCTTATTGCAAAAAATAAGAATCGATAACCGAAAAAGAGCAAATATTACTGATTTTGAAACTAAGGAAGAATCGTATGGTTACGAAGATTACTTTTGATAGTATACCGCTTAAACTATCTGAATACCTCTTATAAACCAGTATCATTTTTTACAAAAAATAGTTTTACATTTAGAAAAATTTTAAACCCAATTATATAATGAAGTTGAATTCTATTTTATTATCCTGCTTTCTTTTAGGTTGCGCTGTTTTATCTGCACAGCCGGTTAAACCAGGCAACGTAAAGTTTACACAATACGATTTATCGAATGGAATGCATGTTATTTTGCATGAAGACCATTCTACTCCAATTGTGGCTGTTACTGTTTTGTATCATGTTGGTTCTAAAAACGAAGATCCTCAACGTACAGGATTTGCTCACTTTTTTGAGCATTTAATGTTTGAAGGATCCGACAACATAAAGCGTGGTGAATACATGAAACTAATTCAAAATGCCGGTGGTGTAATGAATGCAAATACCTCTTTCGATAGAACATTTTATTTCGAAATTTTACCAAGCAATCAGTTAGAACTTGGTTTATGGATGGAAGCAGAACGTATGTTGCAACTAAAAGTAGATTCTGTTGGAGTAGAAACTCAACGTAAAGTTGTTAAAGAAGAATTGAAACAAAGAAATGAAAATACTCCTTATGGTTCTATTTTAAATGAAGCATTCGGACATGCATACACAACACATCCTTACCGCTGGACTCCGGGAGGTTCTCCTGAATATATAAATCAAGCAGCATTATCAGAGTTCATCGATTTCTACAAAACATTTTATGTTCCTAATAATGCAACACTATCCATTGCTGGAGATATTAATATCGCTCAGACAAAAATTCTGATTGAAAAATATTATGGCAGCATTCCAAAAGGCACAAAAGCAATTCCTCGTCCAACCGCAGTTGAACCAGTAAAAACTGCTGAAGTGCGCGATACAGTTTATGATAACATACAATTGCCTGCAGTTGTAATGGGTTATCACACTCCTGCACAAGGGACTCCTGATTATTATGCAATGAGTATGTTGGCAACCGTTTTGTCTCAAGGAAAAAGTTCACGTATGCAAAAAGCAATTGTTGACAAACAACAAAAAGCCGTTTTTGCAGGAGCATTTCCCTTGCCATCAGAAGACCCGGGACTTACTTTAGTTTTTGGTGTTGCAAACATGGGTGTTCCTCCAACAGATTTAGAAGCATCTATGAATGCAGAATTTGAAAAAGTAAAAACCGAATTAATTTCTGAAGAAGAATATCAAAAATTACGCAATCAAACGGAAAATGATTTTGTGAGCGGAAATTTAAAAATGGCTGGCATTGCAGAAAATTTAGCAAACTACTATGTGTATTATAAAGATGCGAATTTGATTAACACAGAGATCAATCGATATTTAAAAGTAACACGTGAAGACATACAAAAAGCTGCACAAAAATATTTGAACAAAGAAAACCGTGTGGTGTTGTATTATTTACCGAAGCAATAATGAATTGCAAGATTGGAAAATTAAAAATTGGAAAATTAGATTAAAAATATTTTAGAACTCATGATTAAAAAAATAATATTCTCAATAGTAACTATTTTAGTTTTCAATCTATCTTTCGCTCAGAAAGGCGACAAAAAGTTAGACAGAAGCATTCGCCCTGTAGCTGCACCTGCGCCTGGAATTAAACTTGGAGATATTCAGTCGTTTGAATTACCAAACGGATTAAAAGTTTTTGTGGTAGAAAATCACAAACAAGCAACCGTTGCTTATTCCATTGCTTTGGACTTTACATCTGCTTTAGAAAATGATGCAGTTGGAACAGCCGACATGACAAGCGAATTAATCACCAGCGGAACAAAAAACAGAACAAAAGATCAGCTGGATAGCGACATTGATTTTATTGGCGCTACATTATCAGCAAATCCGAAAGGTTTGTATGCTGCATCTCTGAAAAAGCAACAAACAAAATTGTTAGAATTAATGGCGGATGTTTTATTGAATCCTAATTTCAAACAAGAAGAGTTGGACAAAATAAAAACGCAAACACTTTCCGGATTGGCACAAGGGAAAGATGATCCTGATGCAATTTCAAGCAATGTAAAAGCAGTTTTAAATTATAGTGCAAAACATCCTTACGGAGAATTGACAACAGAAGAAAGTGTTTCGAAAATTACTTTGGAAAAATGTAACGCTTATTACCAAACTTATTTCCGTCCGAATGTTGCCTACATGGCCATTGTTGGAGATGTTACTTTAGCAGAAATAAAACCATTGATTGAAAAATATTTTGGTGCATGGCAAAAAGCAGATGTTCCTAATGCGAATTATGAAATGCCAACTGCTCCTGCAAAAACAAGAGTGGCAGTTGTAAACAAAGCCGGTGCAGTTCAGTCTGTAATAAATGTGACTTATCCTGTTGATTTAAAATTGAACAGCGAAGATGCAATAAAAGCAAAAGTGATGAACACCATTTTAGGTGCCGGATTTTCTTCCCGCTTATTTGTTAACCTCCGTGAAAAACATGGTTATACTTATGGTTCTTATTCTTCTTTGAATAACGATGAATTAGTTAGCGAATTTAATGCTTATGCAAAAGTGAGAAATGCAGTTACCGATAGCTCCGTAATTGAAATTATGGGAGAACTAAATCGTTTGCGTACTGAAAAAGTTCCGCAAGATGAATTGGATGGAATAAAAAATTATCTAACAGGAAATTTTGCTATTTCCTTGGAAGACCCTGCAATGATTGCCCGTTTTGCAATAAATACTCAGCTGTATAAATTACCAAAAGATTACTACACAAACTATTTGAAAAATTTAGCCGCTGTAACTGCTGATGATGTATATGCAATGGCACAAAAATATATTCGCCCGGAAAATGCTACCATTCTTGTGGTGGGCGACAAAGAAGAACTTTCAAAAAAACTGGCTCCTTTCAGTGCAACAAAAAATATTGAGTTTTATGATATTTATGGAAAACCTGTTGCCGCAGAAGCAAAACCAATTCCTGCAGGAGTAACTGCTAAAATAGTTGTTGCCGATTATGTAAAAGCTGTTGGTGGTGCTAAAGCAATAATGAAAGTGAAAGATGTTTCTACAAAAATGAATACCAAATTCCAAGGAATGGATATTAGTATTACTACAAGTCAAAAAGCTCCGAACAAATATGCTATGGCTGTAAAAATGGGAGAAATGGTAATTCAAAAAGAAGCATATGACGGAAAAATAGGAAAACAACAAAGTATGCAAGGGAAAAAAGATCTAAGTGGTGAAAGTTTGGATGATATAAAAGCACAGGCTATTCTTAATCCTGAAATGAATTATGAAAAACTTGGTTATAAGCTGAACTTAAAAGGAATAGAAGCAGTAAACGGAAAAGATGCTTATATTATGGAAGTTGTAAGTCCAAAAGGAAAAAAGTCGACTGAATGGTATGATGTGGAAAGCAAATTAAAAGTAAGAACCTCTCAGACTGTTACTACAGAAGTTGGTCCGATTGTCAATACAACTGATATTTGGGAATACAAAGAGGTGGACGGAGTGAAATTCCCAAGTGTTATTTCAATTAGTGGGGCAATGTCAATGAAATTAACTGCCGAAAGTATTAATGTAAACAAAGGTGTGGCAGATAGTGAGTTTACGATTCAGTAACCCGACTACTTAAATATAGAAGGTTTTAATTTGGGCATATACTAAGAATCAATTATTTTCGTTGAATCGGAGCCGTTTTTAGGCTTAGAAAATATATTTTAAAAGCAGAGGCAACCTTAGTAAACCTTCTACGTCTTATCTCGTAGAAGAGGTGTCTTTAGCTTTCGAAAGCACTCTATTATGAATGAAACCGACATCATTAAAGGTTGTTTAAAGAATGATCGTGCTAGCCAAAAAGCTTTGTACGAGCAGTTTTACAGTAAGATGTTAGGTGTTTGTTTACGCTACTCCAAAAGTAGTGATGAGGCTAAAGACATTCTCCATGAAGGATTTATGAAAGTGTTTGACAGTCTTAAGAATTTTAAGGCTAATGGCTCTTTCGAAGGTTGGATTAGAAGGATAATGGTGAATACTTCCATTGACCATCTGAGAAAAAATAAGCAGAATTACCTTATAGTAAGTACTGTTTATGCAAACGACAAAGCAAGTAATGTAGCAGAAGAAATAAGTGATGATGAATTAGCGCTACACATTGATAAAGAAGAAATTTTAAGAGCCGTTCAGGAATTGACACCCGCTTACCGAACTGTTTTTAACTTGTATGTGGTAGAAGAATATTCACACAAAGAAATTGCTGAATTGCTTGATATTAGTGAAGGAACATCTAAATCAAACCTTTCGAAAGCAAAATTTAATTTGAGAAAAAACTTAATGCATCATATAAAACCAATTGTAAATGGAAAATAATACTCCTCCAAACAAGCTTGATGAGACAATTAAGGACAACTTAAGCAATTACGATGCTAAGTATGATTCCGGAGATTGGGCACGCATGGAGCGTATGCTTGATGCTACACCTAAGTCTATTGTCAAAAAAGGTTCATACAATATGGCAATTATTATTGGCGGAGTGATTTTGGTTGGGGGATTTGCTATTTATAAAGGAGTTACTTCTTCAAAAACAACTGTTGAGAACACGATTGAAACGAATATTGCACCGGTAGAAACAAAAGTTGCACCAGCACCTAAACCTGCTCCGGTTGTAACAAATACAATTACTACAACACCTCCAATCGCAAAAGAAGAACCGGTAGTAGTTCCTGAAGTTAAAACTGCAACTCCTGAAATTAAGCCTGCCCGTCCGATAGGCGGGACAACAGTTGCGACTGTTGATACAAAAGAAAAAGCGATTGCTGAGAAAAAAGTAAAAGACAAGAAAGCAAAAGCTAACGATAACGACTTTTCTAAAAATCAAAAAGTTTCGGTAATGGGTAATGAACCCGTATTTGGTGATATGATTGATTCTTCTAAAGGAATTGTAAGAGAAACCAAAGAAAAAGAAAGTACTAAAAAAGCAGCAGTTACAAAGGGAACAAGCAGTAATGTGGGCTTAAGTGGCTTATTAAACCTGAATGCCGACAGCATCCGTAAGCAAAAAGAGCAATTACAGAAAGACTCTATCCCTAAATAGACCTATAATAACATCTCCCAAAACCGCCCAAGTAAATTTGGGCGGTTTTTTTTATAAAAAAAGACCATTTTTTCAGGCAACCCTTCACAAGCACCCTCGTCTTATAATTAAGAAACGATAAAATCGTGCCCCATGAAAAAAAGCTACTTCTTTATATTGTTATCATTAAGTATGATTACTTATAAGTCTGCCAAGGCACAAGACCCTGAATTTACTCAGTTCTATGCCAACCCACTTTACTTAAACCCTGCTCTTGCCGGTTCAAATATTTGTCCCCGTGTTGCCATTAATTACCGTAACCAATGGCCAAATATTTCCGGAACCTATGTTACAACCAGCGCTTCAATCGACCGGTATATTTTCGGAATAAAAAGCGGAATTGGCGTTTTAGTAACAAATGATAATGCCGGACAAGGAACTTTAAAAACAACCAATGTAAGTGCAATCTATTCAAAACAAGTTCAGATCAACCGAAATTTTTCTGTGAATGCGGGTTTGCAAGCAACTTACGGGCAAAAATCCATCGACTGGACAAAACTAACTTTCGGAGATATGATTGATGACAGAAGAGGGTTTGTTTATAATACAGAAGAAACTCATGATAGAAGTCAACGTTCATTTGTAGATTTTTCTGCAGGAGCAGTTGCTTTTAGTAAATATGTTTTTATTGGTTTTGCTGCACATCATTTAACTCAACCAAATGAAGGGTTAATTAATGAGAGCAAGTTACCTGTTAAGTTTACCGGTCATGCCGGAGCTACTATTCCTGTTGGATCAAAAAGTAATGAAACTAGTGTTTCTCCAAATATTTTATATCAGCAACAACAAGATTTTCGTCAACTCAATTTAGGAGTTTATGTAACAAAAGGTTCTTTGGTTGGAGGATTGTGGTACCGTAACCAGGATTCATTTATTCTATTGGTTGGATTTACACATGGAGTTTTTAAAGCAGGATATAGTTATGATGTTACTGTTTCTAAATTAACAAATGCAACAGCTGGTTCACACGAGGTATCACTTGGAATGAATTTTGGATGTAAAAAACCAAGACCAAAATATCGTCCTAGTACTTGTCCATCGTTTTAGTCTTTCTTTCCGAAGGAATTAGAAAGACTTATCCCGATGAATCCCGATAGCTATCGGGGCGGGACCTGTTAGTAGACAAAGAGAAAAAGAAAAAATTAAAAATTTTAAATCCTGAATTAAGAGAGCAGGATTTGTTTCAGACCGTAAGATGAAGCTGAGGGAAAGAGAGCCCAACGCTTCATCCGAAAGTCAACCCGCCCATACAACGGGTTTGTTTGTGATGATTGATTGGTTAATCAATTATTATTAGTTTAGAGGGTAGAAAGCTTCGCACGCGCGGAGCTTTTTGCTTTTTTATTCCTAAAGGGACACATTGATTTTTGAAAGAAAACCAATTCCCCTCCCGATAGCTATCGGGATGGAAAAGGGGGTTAGGGGGATTTCGAAAACCTTAATTGAGAACGAGAAGGTTAATTCCCCACATAACTAATCTTAAACACAGTTCTTCTGTTTTGTTTGTGCTCCGCATCCGAACACTCTACTCCATTCACACATTTATTGGTTAATTGCGTTTCACCAAATCCTTTGGATGTCAATCGTTTTTTATCAATTCCTTTTGATGCAATATACTCCATTGCTGTAGTTGCTCTTTTTTGTGAAAGTTCCATATTGTATTCGTCACTTGCAACAGCATCGGTATGCGATTGTACTTCTATTATCAATTTTGGATTTCCATTCAATGCTTCTATTGCTTTTGCTAATACAACTTCTGCTTCCGGTAAAATTTCGAATGAGCCTGATGGATAATAAATGTTTTCGATAATCACCATCTCTGATTTGTCTTTCGAAAGTTTCAATGCTTTCAACCACGGGTCCACTGCAGAAATTTTTATCAATTGTGTTTTGTCGCTCGGCAACAAAGTATATTTAAAATATCCTGCGGGATTTCGCATCAACTCTTTAATGATCTTTCCATTTTCATCTGTGATCAAAATTTTATTTTCCACAATGTTTTTTGATTCTGCACTATCTGTTTTAATTGTATAATCTTCTCTCGGAGCTAATTTCGAAAACAAGAATGCACCAAATCCATCTGTTTTTTTACTGGCGATTGCTTCTCCTTTTCCATTCATTAACGTTACGGTTAAATTAGCAAGCGGAGTTTTGCCTTCATTGGATGCAATTAATTTCCCTTTGATGTCTACCAACAAAGGTGCGTCATCCAAAGTCATTAGACTCATAGTTGCATAATCGGATGGCAAGATTTGAAACTTGAATTTTTGAGTTCCGTCTTCTGTAGAAGAAAGTACTTGATTACCATTTTCATCCGCAATAATAAATTTTGATTTTTGTGCCAAGGGTGTATCGCTAACATCCATGGTTAAAAAATATCCTTGGTCATAAGGTAAATTTTCAAACTTAAATCTTCCGTTTGGATCGGTTTTCGAAACAAAAAATATTTCTCCTTTTTCATTTACCAAATACACTTCACGATTTTGCAAAGGTGCTTTCCCGTCATCCGATAAAATTTTTCCGGCAAAAGTTACTTTTACTTTTGAATCGTTAATCAATCGTCCTACTTTAATTGTTTTTGTTGAATTGTTGTGATACACATCCGAAACAACAATTTCTATTTTTCTAACATCGCCTTTTAATGGAACGTGACATTTAAATTCAGGATTAAGTTCTTCTGATTTATACTTCGCAGCAACACCATTGATTTTAATAAACTCAATCAAACTTTTATCTTTCACATAACCTTCAATAATAACATCAATCTGATTATCAAAAACGTTGATGAAATTGTTCATATCAATCTGAGGATATTCCATTTTAATATCCGGAACATCGCTTTCACGGTTGGCTTCGTACAATTTTAATTTTGTTTCTGTCAATAATTTTTCTGTCTCAGGATTTTTAGAAATACTAACTGCTTTCGAAAAATCCTTAATTGCTTCTTTGTAATTATTTGCTTCCAAATAACATTTTGCTCTGTAACTAAATACTTCCGCATTTTTGTCATTAAGTTTTATGTAGTTAGTAAAATCGCTAATTGCGCTTTGATACTTACTTGTTTTAATAGCAATCATCGCTCGCTGATAAATGCAATCTAAATCCTTGTCATTCATCGACAACGCTTTGTCAAGATTATCTGTTGCAGGGCCGAAATCATTTTTTAGAAATTGTGGAAAGCTCATATAATAATATACACGATAGTTTTTCGGTGAGATAGAATCTTTTGGGTCTATTTTTACAGCTGTAGTATAATTTTTTATAGCATCGTCATACATCTCTGCTTTTGTTTGTGCCATCGCCAAATTTGTATAATACGGCTTAAACACCGGCTGATTCTTTTCAGTAAGCCCCATCATAATAGTAACAGCACGTTGATATTCTGTAACAGCAACAGCATAATCTTTCAGACTATCCTTGCTCATGCCTTTTAAGTAATGTAAACGGTGGTTGTATTGATTTTTTGTAAGAGCCGCATCACAAGTTGACAAAGCATCGGTAAACTTTTTCATATTGATGAGGCACCAAGCTTTTTGTTCATAAGCTTTGATCTCACCTTTGTCGTCCTCGAGTACCCGCTCTGCATCAAACAAAGCCTGAGGCCAACGCTCCAGGATAATTTTCAAATCCGCAGTATGCAGGTAAAGTTTTTTATCAGAGTTCAAGCTGAGCGCTTTGTCAAAATCTGCTACGGCCTTTGAAAAATCGCCCAAGCCTTCATATACCAATCCTCTTTCTTCATAGTACTCATCATTATCCGACTTCAGAGCAATGGCTTTTGTAAACAAGTCAGCTGCCTGCTCAAGCCGCCCTTCTTTAGCAGCATCTTTTCCTTGAGAAAAAAGTTTTCCTGCACTCTGAGAAAAAGAGTTGAGTGTTCCGGAAATAAATAGAATAAAAAATAATAAACGGAGTAATGTTTTCATTCAGCTAAATTAAAACATTTTTGGAAATGGTAAACTATGAACTATAACGACTGCAAAGCTTTTTTAAAGCTCACTTTATCGTCCACAATTTTCACAAGCGCATCAATACTTACTCGGTCTTGTGTCATTGTATCTCTATGACGAATTGTAACCGTATTGTCTTCCAACGATTGATGATCAACCGTTATACAAAATGGAGTACCAATTGCATCTTGTCTGCGATATCGTTTTCCAATCGTATCTTTTTCATCATACGTTGTTGCATGATCGAACTTTAATAAATCTAAAATCTCTCTTGCTTTTTCAGGTAAACCGTCTTTCTTTAATAAAGGAAGAACTGCCACTTTTATTGGAGCTAAAAATGCAGGAAGATTTAATGCTGTACGAATTGTTCCGTCTTCTAATTTTTCTTCCACAAATGCTTTACTCATTACTGCTAAAAACAATCTATCTAATCCGACAGATGTTTCCACAACATACGGAACATAATTCTGATTTAATTCCGGATCAAAGTATTGTAATTTTTTTCCTGAATGTTGCTCATGAGCTTTTAAATCGAAATCGGTACGCGAATGAATTCCCTCCAACTCTTTAAATCCGAAAGGGAAATTAAATTCAATATCACAAGCAGCATTTGCATAATGTGCTAATTTAATATGGTCGTGAAAACGGTAATTCGCTTCTCCAAACCCCAATGAATTATGCCATTTCATACGGGTTTCTTTCCAGTAGTTGTACCATTCCATTTCGGAACCCGGACGAACAAAAAATTGCATTTCCATTTGTTCAAATTCACGCATACGGAAAATAAATTGCCGCGCAACAATCTCGTTACGGAATGCTTTCCCTGTTTGTGCAATACCAAAAGGGATTTTCATTCTTCCGGATTTCTGAACATTTAAAAAATTTACAAAAATTCCTTGAGCTGTTTCCGGACGTAAATAAATTGTATTTGAATCTTCACTCACAGCCCCCATCGAAGTGCTAAACATCAAATTGAACTGACGGACTTCTGTCCAATTTTTAGAACCGGAAATCGGACAAACAATTTCGCAATCGATAATAATCTGGCGCACTCCTTCTAAATCGTTTTTCTCTAACGCATCTTTGAATTTTGCAAGAATAGCATCTGCTTTGGCTTGATTTTCCAATACACGAGCATTAGTAGCACGAAATTGTGCTTCATCAAATGCATCTCCAAAACGTTCTTTTGCTTTATCAACTTCTTTCTGAATTTTCCCTTCAATCTTAGCCACATGTTCTTCAATCAACACATCCGCGCGGTATCTTTTTTTACTGTCTTTATTATCAATCAATGGATCGTTAAATGCATCTACGTGTCCTGAGGCTTTCCAGGTTGTAGGATGCATAAAAATAGCTGCATCAATTCCCACAATGTTTTCGTGCATTTGCACCATTGCTTTCCACCAGTATTCGCGCAAATTCTTTTTCAACTCCGCCCCCATTTGCCCATAATCATAAACAGCACTTAATCCGTCATAAATTTCGGAGCTTTGAAAAATAAACCCATACTCTTTAGAATGGGAAATAATGTTTTTAAAAATGTCTTCTTGGTTTGCCATAACGGGTGTAAAAATAGGAAATTAATTGATTTGCTGATGTGCTGATATACCAATGTCAAGATTGAATAATATACAAATCGGTACATCAGCACATTTATAAATTGGTACATCAATTTTTGGTACATTTGCACACCAAATAATCGGGACATCGGCCAATGATAGCAATAGACAACACTATAGTTTCAGAACATTTATTAGAGAAAAAGTTTGTTTGCGATTTAAATGCATGCAAGGGAGAATGTTGTGTAGCAGGCGAATCGGGGGCTCCGCTGGATGAAGAAGAAATTGGAATTTTGGAAGATGTATGGGATGAAGTGAAAGCCTATTTACCGAAAGATGGCGTGAAAGCTATTGAAAAACAAGGCGTTTTTGTGATTGATAGCGATGGTGATTATACAACACCTTTAGTAAAAGGGAAACATTGTGCATTTACCATTTTTGATGACGGCATTGCTAAGTGCGGCATTGAGCAAGCTTATTACGATAAAAAAATTACCTGGAAAAAACCAATCTCTTGTCATTTATATCCTGTACGTATTACTAAGTATAAGGATTACGATGCCGTGAATTATCACAAATGGGATATCTGCAAACCAGCTTGTGAATGTGGTGCTAAGCTGGATGTGCCGGTTTACAAATTTCTAAAAGAGCCTTTAATCCGCAAGTATGGAAAGGATTGGTACAAGCAATTGGAGCTGGCTGATAAAATGAGAAAATAGTATTCGATTTTTGAATCGACCATGAATCTGAAAATGTTCTTCTAAAAAATACAGCGCTTCTCCAAAACGTTTAATTATAAAGAAGTTCAGAGTATAATCCCCCGAAACACCAGTATTTCTAATTGTAATTTTTTTTTGAATACTGCAAATTTTTTTTGCTTTATTTTTCAGTTTTTTTCACTTTAAACTTAAACGGCTGTTTTTAAATACATTGGTTAATTCTTAACATTCGTCTGTTAATTTGCCGTGTTTATAACTTCAGTCAAATGTTAATTCAATGCACTTGACAACACAGATTTTTATTCGAAAATTTGTGAACCTTTAATTCAATAAGCAATACTTTACAATGTAGCTCAAAAAGAAAGCAAAAGCTTTCAGGGGTCTTTTGCCCTCTAAACAAAAGTGTTGTGGAAGATAAAGGGGTGGTAATCAAATAATTAGGAATATTTAAAACGAATTGATTTATATGAATGAAGAACCAATACTAAAAGAGAATAAAGACCGATTCGTTCTATTCCCAATTAAACACAACAACATTTGGGAGATGTATAAAAAAGCTGAAGCAAGCTTTTGGACTGCCGAAGAAATTGATTTAAATCCGGATCTATCAGATTGGGATAATAAATTAAATGCTGATGAAAAACATTTCATCAAACATGTACTGGCGTTCTTTGCTGCCAGCGATGGTATCGTAAATGAAAACCTGGCCGTGAACTTTATGAATGAAGTTCAATATCCGGAAGCACGTTGCTTCTATGGTTTTCAAATTATGATGGAAAACATTCACTCTGAAACATATTCTTTATTAATCGACTCCTATATTAAAGATCCGCAAGAAAAGGATAAGCTCTTTCATTCTATCGATACATTGCCATGTGTTGGAAAAAAAGCTGAATGGGCTTTGAAATGGATAGGTAACGGAACTTTCGCAGAACGACTTATTGCTTTTGCTGCTGTTGAAGGGATTTTCTTCAGCGGAAGTTTCTGCTCCATTTTCTGGTTAAAAAAACGCGGATTAATGCCGGGATTAACATTCTCAAACGAACTCATTTCGCGTGATGAAGGATTGCACTGCGATTTTGCTTGTCTGTTGTATTCTGAATTGAAACACCAACTGCCAAAAGAAAAAGTAACGGCTATCATTACTAACGCTGTTGAGATCGAAAAAGAATTTGTGTCTGATGCTTTACCTGTACGTTTAATTGGTATGAATGCCGACATGATGTGTCAATACATCGAGTTTGTTGCCGACCGGTTACTAGTTGCTCTTGGATGTGATAAAGCATACAATGCAACAAACCCATTCGACTTTATGGAATTAATTTCTTTGCAAGGAAAAACAAATTTCTTCGAAAAACGAGTTGCCGAATACCAAAAAGCCGGTGTTATGGGCAAAAAAGAAGACAATGTGTTTAAACTTGATGAAGATTTCTAAAAAAGGATTGTCCTTAGAACCGTCATCCCGTGCCACGACACGGGATCTCATGATGAGGACGCTATGACGAATAAAAGAATAACGATTAACAAAAATTAAATTATCTGCCGAGTGCGTAAACAAAGCAGTTAATCATTGCGAACAAAACAGTACTACTAAACTATTAACTAACTACTCAAACAACTCTCATTTATGTACGTAATCAAAAGAGATGGCAACCGCGAATCAGTAAAATTTGACAAAGTAACAGCGCGTATCCAAAAACTTTGCTACGGTTTGGACCCTATTCACGTAACTCCTATCAATGTTGCCATGAAGGTAATTGAAGGAATTTACGAAGGTGTTACAACCAGCGAATTGGATAACCTAGCTGCTGAAACTGCTGCTTCGCTTACCACAAAACATCCCGACTATGCGCTATTGGCGTCTCGCATAGCAGTTTCTAACTTGCACAAAAACACGAACAAATCGTTTTCGAAAACGATGGAAGCGTTGTACAATTATATTGATCCGAAAACAGGAAAAAAAGCTCCTTTGATTGCTGATGATGTTCATGAAATTATTCAGAAAAATGCACAAGAGTTGGATTCAACAATTATCTACGACCGCGATTTCGGTTACGATTATTTTGGTTTCAAAACATTGGAGCGTTCGTATTTATTAAAATTAAACGGACAAGTTGCTGAGCGTCCTCAACACATGATTATGCGTGTGGCTGTTGGAATTCACAAAGATGATATCGCTGCTGCAATTGAAACGTATAATTTAATGTCGGAGCGCTGGTTCACTCATGCTACTCCAACTTTATTCAACGCAGGGACTCCTAAACCTCAAATGTCGTCTTGCTTTTTATTAACTGTAAAAGAAGACAGCATCGATGGTATTTACGATACATTAAAATCATGTGCTAAAATTTCACAAAGTGCAGGTGGAATCGGATTGAGCATTCACAACATCCGCGCTACGGGTTCTTACATCCGTGGAACAAATGGTACTTCAAACGGTATTATTCCAATGTTGCGTGTGTTCAACGATACAGCTCGTTATGTAGATCAGGGTGGTGGAAAACGTAAAGGTTCATTTGCCATTTATCTGGAGCCTTGGCATGCTGATATTTATGAATTCTTAGACCTTCGTAAAAACACAGGTAAAGAAGAAGCACGTGCACGTGATTTGTTCACTGCAATGTGGACTCCTGATTTATTTATGAAACGTGTGGAAGAAAACAGCACATGGAGTTTATTCTGTCCGAACGAAGCACCGGGACTTTCTGATTGCTGGGGCGCTGAGTTTGATGCATTGTATACAAAATACGAGCAAGAAGGAAAAGCGCGCAAAACAATTCAGGCACGTGAACTTTGGACAGCTATTATCGATTCACAAATTGAAACTGGAAATCCTTACATGCTTTACAAAGATGCTTGTAACGGAAAAAGCAATCAACAAAATTTGGGAACTATTAAGTCCTCAAACTTGTGTACGGAAATTATGGAGTATACTTCTCCTGACGAGATTGCAGTTTGCAACCTGGCTTCTATCGCATTGCCTCGCTTTGTGGAAGATGGAAAATTTGATCACCAAAAATTATTCGACATCACGTATGTGATTACGAAAAACTTAAATAAAATCATCGACCGCAATTATTACCCGGTTGCTGAAGCACGTAATTCCAACATGCGCCACCGTCCAATTGGTATTGGTGTACAAGGATTAGCAGATGCATTCATCTTAATGCGTTTCCCTTTCGATTCTCCTGAAGCAGTTCAGTTGAACAAAGAAATTCATGAAACAATTTATTATGCATCTATGACTGCATCAAAAGATCTTGCGAAAAAAGATGGTCCGTATGAATCATACGCTGGCTCACCTGTTTCAAAAGGAATTTTCCAATACGACATGTGGAATGTAACTCCATCTTCACGTTGGGAGTGGGATGTATTAAAAGAAGAAGTAAAAGCACATGGTGTCCGCAACTCCTTATTGTTAGCACCAATGCCAACAGCAAGTACTTCTCAAATCTTAGGAAACAACGAATGTTTTGAGCCATACACTTCTAACATTTATTCAAGAAGAGTTTTATCAGGAGAGTTTGTGATTGTAAACAAACACTTATTGAAAGACTTAGTGAAACTTGGAATCTGGAATGATTCATTGAAAAACAAAATCATTATTGCAAATGGTTCTGTACAAAACATCAACGAAATTCCTGATAACGTAAAAGCATTGTACAAAACAGTTTGGGAAATTTCTCAGAAAGTAATCATCAACATGGCTGCCGACCGTGGAGCATATATCTGTCAGTCGCAATCATTAAACTTATTTGTACAGGATGCAAACTTTGCGAAACTTTCTTCTATGCACTTCTATGGATGGAAAGCAGGATTAAAAACTGGAATGTATTACTTACGTACAAAAGCTGCTGCAGATGCAATTAAATTTACTGCGGATGCTGCTGCTGCAAAAGAAACTCCTGAAGTATTAGGCAACGAAGATGTTTTAATTATGGAACGTCAACAACAAATTTCTTCTGAGCGTCAGGCAATTTTAGAAGCAGAAGCAAAAAAAGCTGCTGAAGTAGCTGCACAAATCACTTGTTCAATTGATAACAAGGATGATTGTGAGGCGTGCGGAAGTTAAGAGAATGATAAATTATAAATTTTGAATTATAAATGAAACCCTCGCTTGTTGGCGGGGGTTTTTTGTCGGAATATAAAAACTAAAAAATGATACTAATTTGTGAATGTATAGTATTGAATTGGCTTTCAGAATTAAACCCTATTGAAATTGGACTAGGATTCCTACTGGGAATTGTTGGAAGTATCATTTTTGCAATCACTTCAGAAAAAATAAAATCTGAAAATATTACTTCGCAACATAAAAAAATTATCGGTTCATATATTAGATATTGGGAAGACAAAGCAATTGTGCCCGAAGACACTCTCTTTTCAAAAGCTATATTAAAACAAGTTAAAGAAAACTATTTTGAAATTGAAGTACATACATTTCTCGAATATGGAACAAATAACCTTTCTGCAGGCAAAAAATATACGACAGAAAACATAGAAATATGGACGGGCGCAATAACAATGGACTCCTTAAGAAATGGAACTGTTGTTTGGGAACAAAGAAATCCTAGTAATGGGAATAATGGATTTAAAAGAATTATTCTAGAAAAAGACTTTAGTGGAATTACATTAGTTGGAGAAAAAGATGGAGGGTTTGGGATAGAAAAATTTACTGAAAAAATAAACGTTTCTTAATATTCCACTTAAAAACACCAAGATTCTATATTTGCGACAAAAAATAAAAAGAGTAAATTAGTACTACTAAACATCCTCCCATGAAAAAACTACTACTAATCATTTCCATTTTCACAACAACAATTTCATTAGCACAAATTTCTGTAACAAGTAGCCCAACCGCTACAACCAATACCATGTGTGCATTTGCGTATAGCAGCACTGTGGGTTATGCTCCTGCCGGAAATGTTACGGCTTCGGACAATGTATACGCAACTGCAACTCATTGTGATTGCTGTGATCAAAACACACAATGTTTAACTGTGAGTGATTTTGGTTTTGCTATTCCTGTTGGAGCAGTAATTGATGGAATTGTTTTGGAAGTAGAGAAAAAAAGATCCTCCGGAATAGGCGGAGTTGTTGTAGACAATGGTGTTCAATTGACGAAAGCAGGAGTAACAACAGGCGCAAATAAAATGGATACAAGTACAGACTGGCCGACAGTTGATACTTATGTAAGTTATGGCTCACCTACTGATCTCTGGGGCACCACCTGGACACCGGGAGAAGTAAATGCCGCTGGTTTTGGTGCAGCCTTCGCATCCATTAGTTACGTCTGTGGATCAACAGTTGTTACTTCAATCGATCACATGCGTATTACAGTTTACTATACTACAACAACAGGAATTTCGCAAACAGCAAAAGGAAATGGAAAAATTATTCCTTATCCAAATCCTGTTGTGTCGGGCAATACAATTACATTTAGCAACATGACCCAAATAGAACAAATTACTATCACAGATATTTTAGGGAAAGAACAATTCAAAGGTTCGTCCGATAAAAATACAATTGTACTTCCAAAAATGAACAGCGGTGTATATTTCTACAACATCGTGAATGATGGAAAAACATTAACAGGAAAAATTACGGTGGAATAAATTTTTGAGGTCACAAATTGTGACCTCAAAAGTTTAAGGAGCCAAATTGGCACCTTAAAGAAAATCCTGAAACATAAGGTATCACTCTATGCGATGCCTTTTTTTATTCTTTGAGGTCGCAAATTGCGGCCTCAAAGAATCTTGATGTTCCAGATTGGAACATCAAGATTGAATAACTTGAACTTGAAGTCACAAATTGTGACTTCAAGTTCCAAATTGGAGGTCGCAAATTGCGTCCTCCAATTTTTTATTTACAAACCCTCATTTTGGCAGTGAGAAGATTTACTTTTGCAAAAAACTAGTTATATGGCAAAAAGTAAAGCAGTAGTAAAAGTTCCAGATGAAATTATAATGAATCAGATTTATTATATAAGAGGGCAGAAAGTAATGATAGATAGTGATTTGGCTGAATTATATGGCGTGGAAACTAAAGCTCTAAAACAATCTGTTAAACGAAACAATGAAAGATTTCCTAATGATTTTATGTTCGAATTAAATCAAAAAGAGTTTGAATCTTTGAGGTCACAAATTGTGACCTCAAAGATTGGACGTGGCGGTGCCAGGTACTTTCCAATGGTTTTTACCGAACAAGGAGTCGCAATGTTGTCCAGTGTTTTGAATAGTGAAAGAGCTATAAAAGTGAATATCCAAATCATTAGAATATTCACTCGTATTCGTCAAATGTTAACGGACAATACCGAACTCCGCCTGGAAATCGAAAAAATCAGAAAGAAAGTGGACAACCATGATAAAAACATGGAGGTTGTGTTTCAATACTTGGATGAATTACTTGACAAAAAAGAAAACCCAAAGGATAGAAAACAAATTGGGTATAAGATAAAAGGGAAATAAAAAAGTCCAGACAATAATTGTCTGGACTTTTTTTTGAAATACGATATTAGATTTATTTAATCACGTTAAACTTACTAGCAACTGTAGAATTTCCTACAGTTAATTTTACAAAGTAAGATCCATTTGATAAATCAGAATTATCAATTTTGATTGAATGAGTTCCAGCAGTTTTGTTTCCTGATTCAATTGTAGAAACCAAACTTCCAACAATATTGTAAACTTCTACAGTAACCATTTCTTCAGAAGTCAATTTGAAATTCACAGTAGCTGCATCCACAGAAGGATTTGGGAAAACAGATAATTCAAATTCATTTTTATCAATTGAATTGATTCCAACAGGGTCAGATAATTCGTAAGCAAACAAAGAATTTCCTTGGTTCAAACCACCAATTGTTTTTTGTCCTCCAACAAATGAATTAGTAATAAATAAACCACCAGCTAATCCTGTACCTACTCCTGCACCACCTTGTAAATCAAGATTTGTATCATGGCTAAGTCCGGTCATAGCACCTGTAGCAATTGATATTTGTTGTAAAGTTGCGCCTGTAGCATCTTGGTCATTCGCCCATAAATACGGACCACCTGTTGAATATGGATCATAAGCCAACCCGTAAATTCCTGTTAAACCATGAGTTGCAGCAGAAATAGTTGACAAAGTTGCACCTGTCATACTCACAGCAGTAATATCAGAACCATAAGAACCTGTCCAAAATCCACCGGCACCTGCATTTAAAGTTGGGTCATAAGCAACATATCTGCAATTGGTAACCGAAGTTGTGATTGTGCTGATTAAAGTTTTAGAAACAGGATCTACTTGAAAAATGCTGGAAGTATTAGCTCCAATATAAATATGTGTGCCATTGGTTGTCATACTTCTTGTTCCTGTAATTCCGGGGATTGTAAATGAGCTCGTCATGCTACCGGCAGCATTTGCTGTAAACAATGAATCATTTGCCCATTTCGATAACCAAAATTCTGTTCCTGTCCATAAAGCTCCGGCTAATCCTAAAGCGATTGGTTTCGGGTCTTCATCCAGCTGAATTGTCCATAAAGCTCTTTGCTCAGTAGAAGAAGTAGAAGATGGAAATGGTGCTGCTTCACTATTATTTTGCTGAGCAAAACAGGTTGTTGAAACAACCAGTAAAGACATTACGATTTGTAATTTTTTCATCATGTTTTTAGTTTTTAGTTAGACATATCAAATATAGAATATTAATACTTGCAATTATATTTCCGGCAACAAATAGTTTGAACAATATTTGAAAAAACCTACATTTGAAAGCATTAATATTGAAATTGTACGTCTATAAATAAATCAGACAATATGAAAGAACAAACAACACATCGCAGGGGTTTTATCCGAACTATACTTGGTGGTGCGGCAGCCTTTGGTTTATCATCCATTGTTTCACCTTTAAAGACACAAGCACAACCTGCCCGTCCGGCAGGCGGGAGTACTGCTCCATTAGTCGGTTCAGAAGAAGCAGAAAAATGGTTTTCACAAATGGAAGGAAAAAAACATAAAATGGTGTTTGATATGTGTAAACATAATAATGGAGGACCCTTGAGTTGGGCATTAACATTAATGGACACCTATAATGATATGGAAATTCCCGATAAAGATTTGTCGGTTGTAATTATATTACGCTATGCAGGAGGTTCGCTTGCACTTGCCTACCCGTTGTGGGAAAAATACGGATTTGGGAAACGTGTAGAATTGAAGGACCCGGAAACAAAAGAAATTACATTAAGAAATATTTTTGCTAAATGTAAAACCGAAGATGATGATTGTTTTGAACTATTTCAAAAACGTGGTGGAATGATCGCTGTCTGCAAAAAAGGACTCGAACACAGTGCAGAAAGTTTAGCTGAAAGTCTTAAATTGGATAAAGAAGTTGTAAAAAAAGAATTTCTCGACAATGTTTTACCAGGAATACAATTAATGCCAACCGGAATATGGGCTTTAAACAGAGCGCAAGAGCTTGGATGTAATTTTTGTTCTGCCGGTTAGATTAATTACTTACCAGAGCGGGAACATTCTCCGGCATTGTTTTATAATGATGATATCGTTTGATAATTTCTTTTACATACGAGTAGGTTTCTTGTCCTCTGCAATAGCCACACTTCACAATTGGGTCGTTGTAAATCATTGGATTTGATTTTTGCAGAATCATATCTTCCACATTACCGGTCCAGACATTTTGTTTTTTACCATATTTTCCGGCAAGATTACGCGCATCAATTACGTGCCCCAAACCGGCATTATAAGAAGCCAGTACAAATTTGATCCGCTCTTGTTTATCGGGGACATATTTTTTCCAATATCTATCCAAGTCAAAAATAAAACTTGTTCCTGCTTTCAAACTTTGTTCGGCTGTTGCATCAATGGTATCTAATCCGTAGTGTTTTGCTGTTGATGGAATAAGTTGCATAAATCCGTTTGCTCCCGCCCAGGAGCGTGCTGTTGGAGAAAAATGCGATTCTTGATAAATGAGTGATGCTAACAGCTGCCAATCCCAATCAATTTTTTTACTGTAGGTTTTTATTAGATCATCGTACTCCGATATTATTCCGCCTGAATAAGAAACATATTTCCCAATTCCACTACCATGCGATTTTTTCTTTTTAAAATATTTTGCATACAATTCGGTGCTTTCTTTTTCGTTTTTTCTTTTTTCTATCCAAACATTAAGTGCTTGCAATAATTCCGGGGAATCTTTCCGAATGGCCCAAGCTATTTTTTGAGGAAAACTAATTGGAGTTTCAACATCAATGTTCGAAAAGTAGGTTTGATTATTAAGTGCCACATTTTCATCGGCAATCGTATAATCAATTTGTCCGTTTGCCACCATACTTATCAATTGCTCTGTGTTTACTTCTCCCGGAGCTTCAATGATATTTATTTTTTCCCCGATTTCTTCTGATAAACTTTTTAAACGGGAGTAAAAAGATGAACCTTTGCGGACAAAAATATTTTTGCCGCTTAAGTCAACCGTGTTTCTGATAAGTTGTTTGTTGATTTCTTTACCCGACATATTTTCCCAGCCTTTGGGTTTTCGCTGAACAAGTACCTGTTGCGCAAACATAAATGGAGAAGAAAAATCTACAATAGAAGAACGTTCTTGAGTAACTGTTAAATTTGCTGCTATAATATCTACTTCACAAGTATTTAATTGGTTAAAAATGGTATCCATATTTTTTGCTAGAACCATTTGAAGTTCCACTCCAATTTCTTTGGCAAACAAACTCAATTGTTCGTATTCATAACCCAAAGAATCACCTTTATAAATGTAAAAACTAGTAGATGAGTTATCGGTAAGCGCTATAATTTTACCACGCTTTTTTATTTGAGGAAGATCGTAGATGTTGGATGGCACAAGGTCGCTCCGTGCATTTTGCTTAGTGCTGTATTGAGTTAAGCAAATACAAACTATTCCTATAAAAACAAACAAGGAAAATATTATCTTATTTCGGTTATATGCAAAAGTCATATTACCTCCTTTTAATAAAGAACGATACCTTGTCTACGTGAATAAAAAGGCTTTGTTTCTTAAAAAAGAGGTTTTTATTCAACCAAAATGGATTAATTATAGGAAATACAAAATAAATTCTATCTTAGTAAAAAAAATAAACTATGGAAAGTACTATACCTAATCAAGGAAATGCTTCGTTTCAACCTGCACAACAGCTTCCCGGCTCAACAGCCGTTTTAGTGCTGGGAATTTTATCTTTAGTCTTTATGGGACTAATAGGCTTAATACTTGCGATTATTGCTGTTTCAAAAGCAAAAGAGTGTAAGTCTATATATGCACAAAACCCAAATGCATATACTCTGGCATCATACAAAAACATGAATGGTGGTAGAATTTGTGCTATCATTAGTATGAGCGTTTTAGCTGCTGTTATCTTAATTGTAATTTTAGTCGCTATTGTTGCTAATATGTAATTTTTAAAAACTCCGGTTAACAATGTATTAACCGGAGTTTTATTTTAATAGAGAATAATCCTTCCTTTTTCGTATCTTTATAGTACATCCCCGGGAAATTTTAAACTTTTGATTATGAAAAAATACCTGGTACTATTATTTTGCTTTCTTACAACTTTTTCTTTTGCACAAAAAGACAAAGTATATAAATCCTTTGAAGAGGCACTCCGGAATCCTACTCAGGTTTATCAAATAAAAATTGCTTTCAAAAATCTCGATACAATTCCTCCTGACATTCTCAAACTTGTTAATTTAGAAAAACTGGAGCTCAATAACAATGACTTAAAAACATTGCCGGCAGAGCTTTGCAAACTGCCTAATCTCAAAGTATTGAATCTTTTCAGAAATAAATTAATTTCTTTACCCGAAAATTTTGGTGATTTAAAAAAACTTGAAAAATGTATTTTAAGCAGCAATAAGTTAAAACAACTTCCTGCCAGTATCGGACAATTAAAAAATTTGAATGAGCTTTCTATCAAAGACAATTTACTAAAGTCACTTCCAAATGAAATTTGCAATCTAAGAAAACTCGAACAATTTTATTTGTCGTACAACGACATAAAATCACTTCCTGATAGCATTGGCAACATTGTAAGTTTAGAATATTTATACATTGGCAACAACGATTTGCAAACGCTCCCCTTTTCTTTGTTAAAATTGGTGAACATGAAATATTTTTATTTAGGCAGAAACGAATTAATGGAATTCCCTTCTGCTATTTGCAGTATGGTTAATTTAAAAGAGTTGGATGTTGCTTATAGTGGTTCAATGGGATTTTTTCCTCAGTGTTTAAAAAATATTAATCTGCTTGATGTATTAATTATTGATAGTGGACAATCACTTCCTTTTCCAAAAGCATTGTTTCACAATCCTTCTCTAAAAGTAATTGAACAATAAATATGAGTATTATTTCTACATCACGACTAGAGCTTAGGGAAATTTGTGAAGAGGATGCTCCATTTATTTTGGAATTACTCAACACCCCTTCCTGGTTAAAATTTATTGGCGACAGAAATTTGCATTCCACAGAAGACGCAAAAAAATATATTGTCAACAGATTCATTCCGGGGTATAAAACTTTTGGCTTTGGATTTTATTTGACCAAGCTAAAAGAAAATAATACACCTATTGGAATCTGCGGAATTGTGAAGCGCGATTTTTTAGAACACGTAGACATTGGATTTGCATTTTTGCCACAATATGAAGGCAAAGGTTACGGATATGAATCTGCTTCAGCTGTAATGGAATATGCTCAAAAAACCTTAGAAATAACAACCATTGCCGGAATAACCAATTCAAACAATAAAAGCTCTATCGCTCTGTTAGAAAAGCTGGGGCTTCGCTTTCAAAAAATGATTCTTCTTCCAAACGAAACTGAAGAAATAATGTTTTTTGTAAATCAATAATTACTAACTTTATTTTTGGCAAACAAATTGTATTCTTATCGAAAACTAAACATTATGCATAAAAAAATTACTCTCGCACTATTTCTCCTTTTTAGTTTTACGGCAATTGCTCAAAACATCGACTATTCAACCATAAAAGTGGATTATACAAGATTGCCACTTAAGCCAGTGAGCAAAGATGTGGTGAACTATCAGCCATTAATTATTGCCGACTATTTAGCAAAAGTTGAGCAACAAAAAGTTGAAAATCAAAATGCCGCTGCAAAAGCAGAAGCTGATTATCAACAAGCTTTAAAACAATATTGGATAAAACGAAATCAAGATTCGCTTTCTTATGAAAACAGTTTAAATGTTTGGTTCCGTTTAACACCTCAACAGCAAGCTGTAACTCCCCGCCCGCAAATGCCCGCATCTGTTGTCCCAACAAAAGCTACAGCAAATGAAACTGTTATAGAAAAAACTTTCAATCCCGATTTACTTGCCTCTACATATATTAAATTGGAAGGCTTTACCAAACTTCCGGAAAAAGCTTTGATTATACAAATGAATTTATCCGGTTTTGAAAAGGATGAAGCAAAAAGTACTACTCAGAAAAAACAAATAAAAAGAGGTGATGGGAAAACCGTTGATTCAACTGTATTTGTTTACCAATTCAATTACCGTCATATAGTTAAACTAAAAATAATTCAACCTGATGGAAAATTTTTGATGGATGAAGCTTATGGTCCATCGCTTGGTTTCACAACTTATTCCTCCAAGTTTTTTGCAAATCAAACAGATTTAGATAACTACTGGAAATCGGCTCAAGCAACAGAAATTAGCAATACTCAGGAAAAAATTGTGATCGACAATTTAAAATCCATCAACGAAATGATAAACAATAATTATGGATATGTTCAACAATCCAGAAGTGTAGTTGTTGGATATGTAAATGAAAAAAAGCAATATGACGATTTCAAAGATGCGCTAAGCAATGCTAAAAATGCTTATGCGATAATTGGGAAAAAAGAAACAAGCGGACAAGGAAAAGATTATTTACAAAAAGCAGTTACTACATGGGAAACGGCTATGAAAGAAAGCAACCCAAGCAATAAAAAAGCCCGGATAGATGAAGATGTAACAGAATGTTTGTTGATGGATTTATCAGAAGCTTATGTTTGGTTAGAAGATTTTACAAAAGCCCAAGAATATTTAACAAAACTCGATGGATTTAAATTATCCATGAAAGAAAAAAATATTAAAGCAGGAACAAAAGCTTTTTTGACAGATCAGAGTGTTAGGGTAGCTGCTAATAAATGAATTATTCCTTTGTAGGTCCAATTGATTCTAAACAATTTGACAATTTCTCCATTGTAAGTGGCTTTTGAATAAATCCACTTAAAAATTGTTCGTCTTGGCTTCTTTCAATATCCACTTTATTTGCTGAGCTTGATAAAACAATAATAATCGTTTTCGACTTTTCATTGTTGCAAGCTTTTTTATATTCTTCGATAAAGCCCCAGCCATCCATTTCGGGCATATTTATATCTAAAAGAATAAGGTCAATGTGATTTTTGTTTGGTTGAATAGCAAAACAATTGAATAGCTTTAAGTACTCTATTGCTTTGGGGGCGCTTGTAAATTCGGTAGTATTATTTGAAATTTTTAAACTCTCCAATAATTTTTTATGCACAAAATTGTCAATAAAATTATCATCGATTAGCATTACTCTATTAAACGATTTCAACCTTTTATTTTTTTCCATATAGCCAATGCAACATCAATAATAAAACATTTTTTTGAATAGAGCAAATCTGCTCTTTTGAGATACAACTTAAAGAGTAACATTTGTCTATGCCGTATATAAAAAAGCCTATCATTTTACTCTACATTGGGGATCGTTTACGCGATGTGCGTAAGGAAAAAAAAATGACCCAGGAAGACGTAGCCCATAAAGCCGGAATAGCTGTCAGTCAGGTTGGGAGGATTGAACGGGGAAAACTAAATCCAAGTGTTAGTACTATGTTTGTAATTGCTCTCGCTCTTGAAGTTGAGCCAAAGGAATTGTTTGACTTTGACGAGCAATTCATTAAGAAAAAAAGTGACCACAAAAAAAAGAAATAATATTTTCTTTCATCGCCTAAAAACCCTCACCTATAATTCATTCCTATTCTTTCATTGAACTTCCTTGATTTCACTAAATAAATTTCCCCAATCATTGTTTGGGTTTTGTAAATTATTTTTATTAATGTATTGACTATCAAATATTTATGTAAATATAGTCGCGTTGGGAAATGAATAATTAATTATTTTTGATGCCATATACTGCTTACGTTTCTATAAATTTGACGTATAAAAAAGTAAACAAAGAATAAATTAAAATGAAAAAACTATACTCCCTAATAGTTGCAGCGATTCTAATCCAATCGAGTTCCTTTGCCCAATATTCATGGAGCAATGTGGGAACGGGCATGAACTCGCCTGTTCAGTCGCTGGTAACTGATACAACAAATGATTTTTTATATGCCGGTGGTGTATTTACCCAAGCTGGTGGGATTCCCGCAATTGATATTGCTAAATGGGATGGATCTACCTGGGCTCCGGTTGGCGGAGGAATTGTTTCGGGAGCTGGTATATCGTCATTATTAATGGATGGGACTGATCTTGTTGCGGGAGGAACCTTTACAAATATTGGAGGTGTACTTTCAAAAAATATTGCACGCTGGAATGGATTAGTATGGTCACCATTGGGTTCTGGCTTAGAATATACCGGTGCTACAACTGTTAGTACACTGACAAAATACAATGGAGATATTTATGCAGGTGGAACATTTAATAATTCAGGTGGAACAACGGTAAATAATATTGCACGTTGGGACGGAACAAACTGGCAACCATTAACAACTGGAACAAATGGTCCAGTATTTTCATTGTGTGTTTACGGAACAGATTTGTATGTTGGAGGTTCGTTTACTGATGCTGGTGGAGTTGTTGTAAAAAATATTGCTAAGTGGGACGGTACTTCTTGGTCGGATGTTGGTGGCGGAGTATTTTATACCGGTGCTACAACAGTAAGTACTTTAACTGAATACAACGGTGACCTTTATGCAGGTGGAACATTTACAACAGCAGGTGCAACTCCTGTAAATCATATTGCAAAATGGAATGGAACAATTTGGTCAGACGTTGGTGGCGGAGCAAGTAGTTATACAGGAGCAACAACTGTATGTACATTCACCACATTTAATAATGAACTAATTGTAGGGGGTAATTTAGATTCACTTGGATTGGCACCTGCAAGTTATATTGGGAAATGGGATGGTGTAACCTGGACAACTTTAGGTTCAGGAACTAACAATACTGTTTTGGCATTAGCAACTCTGCACGACACTTTATATGCCGGTGGTTTATTCCCTGTAGCTGGTGGAAATGCAACTCCATTTATTGCCGAATGGATTCCAAGTCCTGCTTCTTTTATTTCAGCAACAAATATGGAATTTGAAAAAGGAGAATTTGTTTTATATCCAAATCCTGTACAAAATCATTTATTTATAAAAAACAGCGTGATTGATTATTCAAAGAATGGAGAAATATATTCGTTTGTTGTATATGATTTAACAGGACGTGAAATATTTAATTCAAGTATTGTGAAAAATGAAATTGTTTTTGATAGAGATAAAATAAGCTCCGGATTATATATATACAAAATTTCGGACAACAAAAACACAATTATCCAGCAAGGAAAATTATCCTTCAGATAAAAATCATTTTCTTCGATTACTCATTTATTTTAAAAATATTTTGGGCAGATAAGCCAATTTGGTTTAGAGCTATTGTTTTTTGTTTCCTTTTGAAACAAGGCTTATCTCCCCTTTACATTATTTAACTGCTTATAAATAAAGTCTGAAAAAAATGAAAATACAACTACTAAAAGCAATCTTTCTGCCCCTTTTTTTATGTTGCATTTTTCTATCCGGATGTCAAGGTGATTTATTTGAGCCATCCATTGAAGGAACCTGGATAGAAATCGATAGCACTTCTACAAAAAATCCAACCGGTTGTAAATTGGTCATTGATAAAGACAATGGAGAAGTTACGCTTTGTGGATTTATGTTTGTTCATCCTCACAATGTAGTTACACTAACGACCAAGAAAAAAGCAAAGTTAATTATCAGAGATGGTCAAATGCACTACCGTCAAAAGAAAGCAGATTTTCTATGGATAGCACCTATCGCAAAAGAAGATCATTATTTTATTGATTATGATATTGATGGAGAATTTTTATGGATAGTGGGCGACAATAGCGAAAGTAAAACTTCAGCAATTAATGTTGGTAAAGTTTTTATTAAACAATAAAAAATAAATCTCAATTAAAACAAAAAATAAATATTTATAAACTAAAACTCCCAAATTTTATGAAAACAAAACATTTAATTTTTTCAAGCATTTTAGTTGGAGCACTTTCTATTTCATCCGTTCAAGCACAAGGTGTTTATATGGGCATTGGAGGTGGGTATGGTTTTGCCGCTGGCAAACAAAGCTTTTTTGATGATTATAAAACAACTGTTACTACTACCTCTACTTCACAAACAGTTACATCTCATCCATTTTCTTTGGGAAAAGGAATTAATACCGGTTTATATGCTGGTTACATGTTCAACAAAAATATCGGTGCTGAATTGGGAATTGGTTACTTAATTGGTAGCAAAAATGTTTTTACAGATGAAAACATTAACACTTCTACTTTCCCGAGCAGTTCAAAAACTGAAATGACTTGGAAAGGAAGAATGATCCGACTTGTGCCTACTATACGAATGACAGCAGGTGAAAAAAAATTACAACCATTTATGAAAGCGGGATTAATAATGGGTGTTGGTGGAAGGGTATATGATGATACTCATACTGAAAGCACCTCTTCAGGAACATCAACTGTAACAGATGAAAGCTGGGAATATTATGGTGGAATGAGTCTTGGTTTCCATGGTGCTATTGGCGTAAATTTTATGGTGAACGATAAAATTGGAATTTTTGGAGAAGTTGCTGGTAACTATCAGAACTTTGCAATGAAAAAAGGCTCTATGACAAAATATACTGTTGATGGAGTGGATCAAATGGCATCTATGGATACCTATGATAAAGAAATTGAGTTTGTAGATAGCTATACTTATAATAGTTCATCACCACCAAATGTGAATCAACCGGATCAATCCACTAAATTTTTTATGCCATTTAGTTCGATTGGTGTCAATCTTGGATTGCACATTTCATTTGGCGGCAAAGCTGAGTAAAAAATAATTTTCAAATTCTGATTTTTTCAAATTCAACTTGTTTTAAATGGGTTGATGGAATTGTGCTGTTTAATTTTTAAAAAATATGTTTTCTAACACTTTAAAAAATAAATCTATGAAACTAAAAACTACTCTTGCCATTTTTACTTTTATTTTTCTTTCCCCGTTCGTTTATTCTCAAACTTTGCTTTGGGCAAAAGGTTTTGGAAACAATAGCTTGGGAGAATCAAGTGCATCGGTTGCTGTTGACGCTTCCGGGAATGTATACACAACAGGATACTTTTGGGGAACAATGGATTTTGATCCGGGTGCCGGAACATTCAATCTAACATCAGCAGGAAACTCCGACATCTATGTTCAAAAATTAGACGCTTCTGGAAACTTTGTTTGGGCCGGCAGAATGGGTGGCGTTGCCGATGAAAATGGGAATGCTATTGCTCTTGATGCCGCAGGAAATATTTACATAACAGGTATGGTTTGCACAATGGCTGATATGGATCCGGGCACAAGCACAGTAAATGTTATCACTCCAAGTGGAAGTTATGATGCTTTTGTGGAAAAACTAAGCAGTGCCGGAACATTTTTATGGGTAAAATTAATGGGCGGAGTGGATTCAGAAGAAGGATATGGATTAACTATTGATGCAAGCGGGAATATTTATACAACAGGAAAGTTTCAAGGCTCAGGTGATTTTAATCCCGGTGCAGGAACAGCAACTTTAACTTCTGCAGGAGGAAATGATGCATTTGTACAAAAATTAGATAATGCTGGAGCTTTTGTTTGGGCAAAAAGTTTTGGAGGAGCTGGAGCTGAACAAGGAAATGCAATTGCTGTAGATGGTTCAGGAAACGTAATTACAACAGGCTACTTTGAAGTGATTTGTGATTTCGATCCGGGATTAGCTGTTGCTAATTTAACAACAAATGGACTAAAAGATATTTTCGTAAGTAAACTTGACGCCTCAGGAAATCATACTTGGGTAAAACAATTTGGTGGAGCAGCGGATGATATCGGAAATTCTGTAGTTACAGATGCAAGCGGAAATGTTTATTCAACCGGAGAATTTTCTGCAATTGTAGATTTTGATCCGGGAGCAGGAACAACCAGTTTTACTTCTGCCGGATTAAAAGATATTTATGTTAGCAAACTTGATGTTATAGGAAATTTTGGTTGGGCTAAACAAATGGGAGCAGGTAGCGATGATAAAGGATATGATATTTGTTTTGCTTCGTCTTCTGTTTTTACTACCGGTAGATTTTCCGGAACTGTAGATTTTAATCCCGGAACAGGGACTGCAAATTTAATTTCTGCAGGAGGAAATGATGTGTTTGTTCAAAAACTTGATGCAGCTGGAAATTATCTCCTTTCTGCCGCTTTTGGTGGAAGCAATAGCGATGAAGCTTATTCAATTTTTGTTGATGGTTCCGGGAACATACATACAACAGGAGTATTTGAAGGGACAGCAGACTGTGATCCGGGTGCCGGAACATATACAATAACTTCTTCCGGAACATCTGATAATTTTGTACACAAAATGGATCAGTCAATTACTACATCTATTTCAGATATTTCAAATGCCAGCATTTTAGTTTATCCTAATCCTACCGAAGGATTTTTTTCAATTGATTTAGGGAAAAAATATTCTGCTGTAAAAATTGAGGTTTATTCTGTTTTAGGGAATACCGTTTTCTCTGATTTATATTCTGAAATACAAATAGTAGAAGTTATAATAAATGAATATCCCTGTGGAGTTTATTTTGTGAATATTCAAACTCATGAAGGCCACTCAGTAGTTAAATTGATAAAAAAATAATTCCTCATAAAATATAAAAACAATAAACCCCGAATAGGTTTCGGGGTTTATTGTTTTTTGTTTCCTTTATTTTTCTCTACTTTCTCAAGGTGTTTTGTTTTGAACTTCTCTTTAACAACTTCTTCGAAAGATTTTTTTTCAATATGAGCATCTAACCAGGAAATATAATCAAAATACTCAAAAGCTTTCTTTTCGTATTGGTCTTCTGTTAATTCAACAAATTTTTTCCTCAATTCAACAAACGATTCAATCTGATCCTTCGGAGTATAATTTTGATGCATTTTTTTTCTGAAAAAATCCAAAATAACTTTTTCTAATTTATACAACCGCTTACTTTTATATAGAAAGCGGTAGGCAGATATAGAATTATACTCTAATAAACGACCATTCTCCAATTCATAATGAAGAATTAAATTTAAAATCCTTACTGCACTTTGAATATCATAACGCAACTCTTTTTCATATTCATTTAATAATTTATTGATGATTTTTAATGCTTTTGAATACTCTCCTGTTCCGAAATATGAATAAAATAAATTATACAATAAGGTTATTTCTTCAATGGCTGTAGTCTTGTCGCTGTACTTTTTTAATCCACCTACAATATCTTCTCTGATAGCAGCGCTTTTACTAAAATCGCCTGTATCAAGATACATCACCATTTCGAAAATATACGAATTCACAAAGCGGTTTACTTCAATACTTAATGATTTTAATGGAAATGCTCTTAGTTTTGTAAGTGTTAAATCGAAGTTTTTATAGTTGTGTGTATGTATTTGACACAACAAAATATTATTAAGTACAGTTACATAAACTTTTGGTGTTTCTTCAATTTTTTGAGGAAACTGTTCCAGCAATTCCATTTGTTTTTGTGCAATTTCCAAACATGCTTGATTATCGCCCTTTGCGTGATTATAAATTAAATGTGTTTGATAAAAGCAATATTTCGAATCAAAACTTTTTGCATTAGAAACAGAAAGCATTAATGGGTGATTTATAATTTTTTGAAATTGCCCCAGCTCCTCCTCTGTTCTTGCTTCCTTTATTTTTT
>SXGT01003806.1_pt1 | contig 139571 bp, 141 predicted proteins | sample 3176221 | NCBI WGS metagenome assembly SXGT01 (sample SAMN11356862, study PRJNA531348) | freshwater metagenome | isolation source: freshwater sample F1-120 | place: China: Fuxian Lake, Yuxi | collected 2017-12-25 | reverse complement strand
GGTGTGGGTCGCGACCCCGCGGCAGAAGTAATGAGTAGAACTTGACCATTGCCCTGCTCGACCATCACTGGAACTACTGCGCGAAGAAAGTGATACGGGGCTTCAAGACATCCACGAATCACGGTCTCTAGATCTTTGAAAAAAGAAGTTAGGAAGCGGCCGGTAACGATCCGGCCAGATGCCGCGGCCGCTGAATCGATTCGTCCGAAACGAGTGATCGCTGCTGAAACAAGTTTCGTCGTACTGTCTGGATCGGCGAGGTCGCGGACTCCTTCCACCACGGCGACTCGTGCTCCTAGTGCCTCGACTTCGTCGACCAAGCCAGGGCGAGGATCTCCGAGCACTAGGTCATGTCCCTGCGATGCGAGTAGGAGCGCAAGCGGCGGACCAACATAAAAACTGGCGTCATTTATTAGCGCGACTCTTCTAGTTTTTGCGTTCAAGCTTGCTCCGTATCCTCAATGTAAAGTCGCGGCACTCTAGATGACATAACTTTTCCGGCCCGCAAATTTCACTTCGAAAGGGTGTTCTCTCCAATGTCTTCGGAAAAGCAACAACAGTTGACGCCACGATACGGAATCCCCAACCTCGAGATGTTGGTTCCTTGGATCGACTTGCCCGCAGAGGAAGATGGGCCGTTCTGGGCGCTGAACCTCATGAAGTATCGAGAAGTCGCAGACTATGGCGACGCCACAGACGGCAAGGCGAAGGTGAGTGGCCGTGAGGCCGATAACGCCTACACCCCTCGCGAAGCGCTCGCCGGGGTCGGAGCGAAGCTCGTCTTTGTAGCTGACGTAATTCGCCAGACTGGATCTCATCCAACTTGGGACCGTATCGGGATAGTCAAGTATCCGACGCGATCAAGCTTCATGGCAATGCAACTTCGCGATGACTTCAAGGCCAAACATGTCCACAAGGACGCAGGGATGGAAGCGACGATCATCCTCGCAGCCAATCCCGTTTCAGTTGGTGCTCCGGACGATGCGAGCGACGGAACACTCGTTCTCCGAATCGCAAGGATGACCGACTCCCAAGTTCTTGAGTCCGTAGACGGTGCCGTATGTGCGGCTGAGTTCTCTGTCGAGGGCGTGATGCTTGGCGATGACCGAACTTGGAATGCGGTCTCATTCGATGTGGCGCCGAGTGATGTTGTCCTCGATGGACTCCTCGCGCCGATCCAAGGTGCAGACGAGTCATTTTCATTCGCTCTCGGCAACATCGTGATCGACTCGTTGCAAGCTTCAATCACCGACGCAAACATCTAGGAGGGCTAAGTAGTGGTAGGAGGAGCGAAGTCAGAGGTATTCGAAGGAGTCATCGGCGATACCATCGCAGATTCGACCCCGTCTTGGCCTCAGCGGCCACACCCCGGAGAAGCGGCGCCGAACGTAGTTGTGGTGTTGCTTGACGATCTAGGTTTTTCTCACTTCGGTTGTTATGGCTCAAATATCGCCACTCCGAACATCGACCGGCTTGCTGCCGGCGGTCTGCGCTACACGAACTTTCATGTGACTCCGCTGTGTTCGCCGACTCGTGCGGCGCTCTTAACCGGTCGCAATCATCACGAAGTCGGCATGCGCGGAGTCTCGAACTGGAACACCGGATTTCCGAACATGCGCGGCCAGATTTCCAACCACGCTGCCACGATGGCCGAGGTGCTCCGCGATGAGGGCTACACGACATTCGCGTTGGGTAAATGGCATCTGTGTCAAATGGCGAACACCTCTGCTGCTGGCCCCTACGACCAGTGGCCGTGTCAACGCGGCTTCGATCGCTTCTACGGGTTCCTCGACGGCGAGACAGACCAGTTCCACCCAGAACTCGTGTACGACAACCACCATGTAGAGGTGCCGAAGTCGGTCGAAGACGGTTACCACCTAAGCGAAGACCTGGTCGATCGCGCCGTCAGCTTTATTCATGACACTCGATCGATCAGGCCAGACCAGCCGTTCTTTATGTATCTCGCCTTCGGGGCTACCCATGCCCCGCATCAAGCTCCCCAGGAGTATCTCGATAAGTACCGCGGCAAGTTCGATCAAGGCTGGGATGCGATTCGCGAACAGTGGTTTGCTCGCCAAGTCGAGCTTGGATTGATCCCCGAGGCGACACAGTTAGCGCCACGAAATCCTGGAGTAGAGGCGTGGGTTGATCTTCCAGAGAATCACAAGCGTCTCGCCGCGCGGTTACAAGAAGCTTTCGCTGGCTTTCTAGAGCACACCGATGCGCAGATCGGTCGCCTCCTTTCATCGCTAGAGCAGCTCGACCAGCTCGACAACACCATCATCGTGGTCCTGTCCGACAATGGCGCAAGTCAAGAAGGTGGGCCATTCGGCGTGATGAATGAGTGGAAGTTCTTCAACTTCATTCTTGAAACGCCAGACGAGGCCGTCGATCGTCTCGATGAGATCGGTGGACCAACAACCCATACGAACTACCCGTGGGGCTGGGCGCAAGCAGGTAACACACCTTTCAAGTGGTACAAGCAAAACACCCACGAAGGCGGGGTTCATGTTCCGTGCATCGTGCACTGGCCCGCGAACATTTCAGATGCCGGAACTTTGCGGCATCAGTTCCATCATGTGAACGACATCGCCCCGACGATTTACGAAGCGATCGGCGTTACTGCACCCGATGTCTACCGCGGCCTAGCACAAATGCCAGTCACGGGAACTTCGATGCTCTCAAGTTTCACCGAACCAGCAGCAAGCTCAAGGAAGAAGGTTCAGTACTTCGAGATGGGTGGCCATCGCGCCATCTATTCAGAGGGCTATAAGGCAGTGACGCGACACACCCCCGGCGTGAGTTTCGCTGACGATAATTGGGAGCTATACAAGATCGACGAAGATCGTTCAGAGTGCAACGACCTAGCGGCGACCTCTCCAGCGAAGCTCGCACAGATGGTCGACCTGTGGTGGCAGGAAGCACGCTCCCATCGTGTTCTGCCGCTAGACGACCGCGGCATCGAGCTGTTCGGCGCTCGTTTCGAAGAGCGCACTCCTCATCGACCTAGTCGGCACTACACCTATTTCCCGCCCGTTTCGCCGATGACCGCGCAGGTCGGCGCGAGCATTGGGGGTCGTAGCTGGGACCTTGATGCACAGATCGATCGGCCCATTGGCGCTGGTGGAGTTATCTACGCGACCGGCACTGCTAGTTCTGGGCTCTCATTGTTCATCCAGAACGAACGACTCGTATTCGACTACAACTGTTTTGCCGAACATCTAGTAGTTGAGTCAGATCGCATGGTGCCGGTTGGTAGCTCCGTAGTTGGCGTGCGGTTCCGTCGCGCAGCGAAAGACGGCATTGCCACCCTCGTAATCGACGGCGTTGAGTGCGGAACTCTTCACATTCCATTCGTGATGCGAATGATTTCAAGCCTCGGGCCGAGTGTCGGTTTTGATAACGGCTCGCTCGTGAGTGATCGCTACACAGATTCGTTCGCATTTCAGGGAGAGCTTCACCGTGTCGACATTCAGCTTGTATCGCCATCGCCGTCTGAAAGCGCAGAAGTCGCAGCGGTCGCCGAACGCACAACGATGGCCCGACAGTAAAGAGGCAATATTCGATGGCAACAGTTCGGCGCGACACGATTATTCAGCGCAGCGCGAGTGACGTTTGGGATGTCGTGGGTGACCCAGCGACGATCCATCAGTGGTTTCCGGGTATGGTCGACTGCACGGTCGAGGGTAAGAGTCGCATCATTACGACACGCACCGGCTTGCCGTTGCCTGAGGAGATTCTCACGATTGATAACTCGATTCGGCGATTTCAGTACCGCGTCTTGTTGCCAGTGATCACGCACCATCGAGGAACTATCGATGTCTTCGATATCGGAGAGAATCGTTCGCTCGTCTCGTATGCAACCGACTGTGAACCGGATGCGATGGCACTAATTATCGGCGGTGCCACAGGCGCAGCGCTTGAAGAATTGCGGTCTCAACTTGAGTCTTCGAAGGAGAATTAGCTAGTGGCTCGCAAGATCCTTTTTGTTACGACAGATCAACAGCGATACGACACTCTTGGCTGCAATGGAGGAGTGCTTTCGCGCACACCTGTGATTGATGCATTGGCCGCCGAAGGCATCCGTTACGAGCGCGCTGTTCCACAATCTGTGGTGTGCATGCCTTCGCGTTCGACGATCATCACAGGACAGCATCCGAGCACGCATGGCGTGTGGATGAACGGCGTACCTCTTCCTGTTGATGCGCCATCAGTCGCTGCTGAACTGAACAGGAGTGGCTACAAGACCGCCCTAATTGGTAAGGCGCACTTCGAACCTTTCATGGACCCCTTCGGGCGTTTCACGGAAAACATGCTCGCACGTTCAGGCGAATCGACTTTCGACAATTCATGGAATGATGGCAGTGTCGGCCCGCATCGTGGTTTTGATCACCTTGAGTTCGCCACGCATGGTGGCGCCGGAATGCTGCACTACGCCCAATGGCTTGCTGCAAATCATCCCGAGTCGATCGAGCAGTACTACTCGGCGATCGATGGCCTTTTCAATGTCAATGCGACGGGCGGTGGAGACACAGGCGCGCCACAGGTCCACGACAATCCGATCCCTAAAGATCGCTATCACACTGATTGGGTAGCTGACCGCACGATTTCTTGGCTCGACTCTTTAGGCGCAGATGACGACTGGTTTTGTTGGATGAGTTTTCCGGATCCGCACCATCCATGGGATCCGCCTATGTCAGAACTTCACAGGGTCGACTGGCGCGAAGTGCCGCTCCCTGAGGGCTACTTGCAAAGCCGTGAGGAGCGCGAACGCGTCCTCGATTCAAAGCCGCGGCAATGGCGTCTTTGGTACGACGGGGAACTCGTATCAAATTACGAGGCGCCAAAGAGTTGGGTGCCTGCGACACTTACTGACGATCAGGTTCGTGAGGTCAATGCGCGTAACGCAATCGAGTGCGAGTTGATTGATGAGGCGCTTGGCCGAGTGCTCGCTGCGATCGCAGCGCGTGGCTGGGATGACGACCTCGACGTGATTTTCACGACCGATCACGGCGAGTTACAAGGTGATTTCGGGTTGCTATTCAAGGGTCCGTGCCATGTCGATGCATTGATGCGGTTGCCATTGGTTTGGCGCCCGGCCCCGAATGCCAACATGAAGCCAGCAGTGGTGACCAAGCCTGTAGGGCTTATCGACTTGGCACCAACTTTTGCTGCTATCGGTGGCCTGTCTCCAGCAGGCTGGATGCAAGGTAAGCGTTTACCGATTGACGACGGCGATGCCGATGATCGTGGTTTCGAGCGTGTGCTTACCGAGTGGGACAGCGAACTATTTGGTGTCGGTGTTCATCTCAAGACAATTACGCGAAGCGATTGGGTCTGTAGCGTCTACGCACCTGGCACAGTTCACGATGGTACAGAGGGCGAGCTTTACGACCTCAAGAACGACCCGCTACAGTTCAACAATCTCTGGGGCGAGACTGCGAGTGCTGCGATTCAGGCCGACCTCGTAACTGATCTACTCGACAACTTGCCAGAATTGCGCACGCCGAGGTTGCAGTGCGAAGCGCCGGTATGAGTCCAGATGGCTATTGGCCGAGTCCCTGGCCAGGCGAGGACGGCGGGCCCTTGCGCCTTCAGACCTCAAGCGCCCGACCTTCGTTAGGCATGACCGGGTTAGACGCGTCCTTGACGATCCGCGAGGCCGTCGCAACAACGATGGTTGTGCTGCGCGATCCAGGTGAAGTTTTTGCGCTCCGCCATACTGCGGGTCCTGACGCGGTCTCGTGGGTTGAGCGCATCGACCCCGTGACGCTTGAGCCGCTCGCCAGGTCCGTTGAACTTGCTGGTGGGCCGACCTGGCCAGGTGGAATCGCGGCGCATGCGAACGGATCTCTTTACGTCGTGTTCGGCAACCACGCGCATCGGCTCGATGCATCATTGAATGTCGTCGCCTCGAAGACCCTTCCACGCGACAAGCCCTACAACAGTTTCGTAATTCTCCCAGACGGATCACTGGTCACAAAGAACTTTGGGGGAGTGCTGCCGTTCCAAGCCGCCGATACGGCTGCAGAAGTCGATACTGAACTAGTCGTTCTAGACCCAGAAAATCTTGAGATCATCGCTGATTGTGTATTGCCCGAGGCTTCGATCGCCCGCCTGTCGTCTGATGGCGACCAAGTTTACGTCATTGGGACTTCGAGTCTCTGGCGTTGCAACTGGGATGGCGCAAAGTTCGCACTAGACGAATCGCTCTCGTCGGTCTATAGGTCGGTACCTGGCCAAACCTACGGGTGGGACCCGGTAATTGCGCTCGGAGCCGTTTGGTTTCTAGATAACGGTTTCGGGAGCGAGCGCTATATCGGTACGTTTCGAGGGCAGGGTGTCAACACAGCTCCGCTTCATCTAGTTCGGGTAGACCTCGCGACTGCAGAGTGCACGCTCACCGAGATTTGTGGTCTGCCGAATGGTGTTGTCGCAAACCCTCCTCTGATAGATGTCGCTCGTCGTATAGCTGTCGGGTTTGATAGTGGCAACGGTGTGCTCGCAGCATTCGACATTGGCGATGACGGCTCCACGGTGTTGCGTTGGCGTAAGGAGCAGAATCACGCCTGCCACATGATGCTGTTCGCCGAGAACGGGGAACTCTTTACGACCGACCATGACGCAGACCGCATGGCTGACGAAATAGTGATCCTAGATATCGAGACCGGTCGAGAACTGCTCAGAACGAAGTCAGCAAGTCCTGTGCAATCGGTTTTGTTTCCGGCAGTCGGATGGGACAACGACTTGTACTACTGCTCATTCGCAGGCATAGCGCGATTGGGCGCTTAGTCTCAAGCCATGCGCCGAACAATTTTTGAGGAACATCATGACCTATTCCGTGACAGCGTGCGGCAGTGGATCGAGAACGAAATCGTCCCCCACAACCAGGAGTGGGAACATGACGGCATTGTTCCTCGCTCTCTATTCAAGAGCGCTGGCGCGCTCGGTTTTCTAGGGATTGCAGTACCGGAGCAATATGGCGGCGGTGGTGTAGCCGATTTCCGTTTCAACATGATCATGGCAGAGGAGTTTGCCCGCGCCGGGGTCTCATCGTCTGGTCTTGGAATACAACTCCACAACGACATCTGCCTTCCGTATTTCTTGGAGGGGACGACAGAGGAGCAACGCCAGCGATGGTTACCAGGACTGTGTTCCGGCGATTTCATCGCGGCGATAGCGATGACAGAGCCGGGTGCAGGTAGCGACCTTGCGGGCATGAAGACGACAGCTTTGCTAGATGGCGACGACTATGTAGTGAACGGTGCCAAGACATTTATCACCAACGGAATCAACTCGACGCATGTAATAACTGCTCTCAAGACCGATCCTGCTCAGAAGCATCGCGGCATGAGCGTTCTCGTCATCGAAGATGGAACGGTCGGATTTGAGCGCGGACGCAATCTCGACAAGATCGGGCTGAAGAGCCAAGACACCGCTGAGTTGTTCTTTACAGATTCACGCGTTCCCGTCGTCAATCGGCTCGGCGACGAGGGCACAGGTTTCTTTACGCTGATGCGAAACTTGCCTCAGGAACGCCTCTCGATCGCGGTGTCCGCAGTTGCCCAGGCACGCGCTGCACTCGACTGGACTCTCGCCTACGCCCGCGAACGCGAAGCATTTGGAAAACCGATTGGTTCCTTCCAACACAACCGTTTCAAGCTCGCAGAGATGGATACCGAGATCGAAGTTGCGCAGAGCTACGTCGACGCACAGGTGATAGCACTTAACGAAGGCGTACTGACACCAGAAGACGCTGCGCGTTCTAAGTGGTGGACAACCGAGATGCAAAACCGTGTCGCCGACACGTGTTTACAACTCCATGGTGGTTACGGCTACATGCTCGAATACCCGATCGCGCGCCAGTGGCAAGACGCTCGGATTCAAACTATCTACGGTGGGACCACGCAGGTGATGCTCGAGATAATCGGTCGCTCGCTCGGCGTGTAACGCAAGTCATGAGAACGGCTCTGATTTTCGTCGCGATAACTCTCTTTGGTTGCGGGTCTGCAGAAGGCGATGATCGGATTCGGCTCGATGTAGTTGCTGCATCGTCTCTCACAGAGGTGTTCGAGGCGATCGCGATTGAGTTTGAGACATCGAACGCCAGCATAGATATCGCATTCAGTTTCGGGGCGAGTTCAGAGATTGCAGCGGCAATTGAGTCTGGCGCATCACCAGACCTAATCGCCGTTGCTGAACCGTCGGTGCTCGATGCTCTGATGTCAGATGACCATGTGGTCGAGCCGGTCCAATATTTTGCGACCAACCGTATGGAGATCGTCGTCCCTAACGGGAACCCGAAGGACATTGCTTCGCTTGGCGATTTGGCTCGTAGCGACCTAGTCGTACTTCTATGTGATCCAGCAGTCCCTTGTGGAAGATATTCAAGCCAAGTGCTCGCAAACGCTGGGGTAAGAATTGCCCCTGCGAGTTTTGAAGTCAACGTGAAAGGAGTATTGGGCAAAGTTGCGTTAGGGGAAGCCGATGCAGGAATCGTCTATGTGACCGACGTGCTCGCTGCGAAGGAGCGGGTCGACGGCGTAGCAATTCCAAAGGACAAGAATGTTGTCGCTCAATACCCAATTGCAATTGTTGAGCGTTCATCCGATCAGCAAGAAGCAGAAAGATTTGTCGCTTTCCTAACGAGTGAGATTGGTGTGCGCATACTCAGACGCCACGGATTTGGTGCCCCGTGAGAGGGCGGAGAAAAACTGGACGAAGAATTCCCTACCTGATCGTGTTTATCGCCGCACTTGGCGCGCTGTTGTTCTTGCTCCCGTTCATCGGCATTGCCCTCAGGTTGCCATGGATGCGACTCTCTGAGATTTTCGGCGATCCTGAGACGCGCGCCGCGCTCTGGCTGTCGATTCGCTCAAGTGCGATGGCGGCTGCCTTGTCCTGCTTCTTCGGAGCGCCACTCGCGTATGTGCTTGCAAGAAGGGCATTCCCGGGTCGTAGCGTGATACGCGCCCTAATGACGCTAGCGATGGTGCTTCCTCCTGTAGTTGGAGGCGTCGCGTTACTGTTCACCTTCGGGCGCAACGGTTTCGTTGGCGCGCGCTTGGATGAGTGGCTAGGAATTCGCTTGCCGTATTCGTCCGCCGGAGTAGTGCTCGCTCAAACGTTCGTAGCGATGCCTTTCGTGGTTGTCGCAGTCGAGTCGGCATTGGTGCGACAGGACACCCGGATGGAAGAGGCGGCACGGACTTTGGGAGCATCACCACTGACGGTGCTCCGGAGGATCACGATTCCGACCATCAGACCTGCGCTGCTAGCGGGAGCGGCTCTCGCTTGGGCGCGTGCACTTGGAGAATTCGGCGCGACAATCACCTTCGCCGGAAGTTTTCCTGGCAGAACTCAAACGCTGCCGTTGCTCGTCTATTCGACGCTCGATACAGACCCCGGAGCCGCGCTTGCGCTGTCTTTCGTTCTCTTGGCTGTGGCAGTTGTTGTTCTTGGATTGTTGAGAGATTTCTGGTTCGCGGGGATGAGCGACCGAGGAAAGGGATGAGCATCGACGTAGCAGCCAGACTGCAACGGGGAGACTTCATACTCAATGTCGAGTTCCAGGCAGAGGTTGGTGAGACTGTCGCGATCTTGGGGCCAAATGGATCCGGCAAGTCGTCTTTGCTCAGAGCGATCTCGGGACTCTTGCCGATTTCGGCTGGAACGATCACGATCGATGGGAAAGTTGTTGATGACCACTACCGGCAGATTTTTGTGCGCCCAGAAAAACGCGGGCTCGGTGTCGTGTTCCAAGACGGCGCGCTGTTCGAACACCTCACGGTGATTGAAAATGTCGAATTCGGACTGCGCTCTCGGGGCATGAAATCTGCGAGTGCGCGAGCCGCCGCAACGATCCTGGCGGAACAATTTGACATTGGTGAATTTGCTCATCGCCACCCGGCTTCGCTCTCAGGCGGGCAACGACAGCGCGTGGCAATCGCGAGGGCCCTTGCCACCTCACCGACTGTGCTGCTACTCGATGAACCAACGTCGGCACTCGATGCGTCCTCGAAGATCGAAGTCCGTCAATTGTTGCGTTCGATTCTCGAGAAGTTCGAAGGTACACGAGTGCTTGTGACGCATGACCCTGCAGATGCTCATTCGTTGGCAGATCGGATCATCGTGTTGGAGGATGGCCGCATCACGCAATCGGGCACGATCTCCGAGGTAACAGCGAATCCCCGGTCTGCATATGTAGCAAATCTTGCCGGTACCAATCTCATTTCCGCGATGAGTGACGGTGACCTTCTCAGGACTTCTGAGGGCACGGTCATCGTGGCATCCGAAAGGGTTTCAGCCGGCGAGGCCCTCGTCGCGATACTTCCGAGTGCCGTAGCAATTCACGCGCAAGAGCCGCATGGGAGTCCTCGTAATGTCTGGCGAGCGAGTGTCAAGTCCGTGGACGAGTTCGCGGGAAGACTTCGTGTGCATGCAATCGGCGAACTAGATCTGGTCGCTGAGATAACACCAGCAGCGGGGGCAGAGCTTGCCATCGCCGTGGGCAATGAGTATTTCTTCTCCGTGAAGGCAACCGAAGTCCACGCGGAATCGCGCTGAATAGTCATGGCGCGCCAAGAAATGCCGAAGGCCGAAGTGGAAATCACGGTCGACTTAGCCCACGCTCTGCTGTGCGAACAACACCCCGACCTATCCCGACTTGATATCTCACTCGTCGCGAACGGATGGGACAATTGCATGTTTCGTCTTGGCGATGACTTGGCTTTACGGCTACCGAGGCGAGCGTTGGCCGCACCTCTGATTGCTAACGAACAGCAATGGTTGTGGCGGATCGCTGGCGGGTTGCCTTTACGTATTCCGGTTCCGCTTCGTGTCGGCAAGCCGAGCGCCGATTTTCCGTGGGCTTGGAGCGTTACTCCCTGGTTCGAAGGCAGTTCTTTAGCAGCCGAGCCTCCTGTGGACCAAGGACACACGGCTCTTCAGGTTGCTGGCTTCCTCAAAGCTCTACACACCACCGCGCCTTCTGATGCCCCGAAAAATCCCTGGCGCGGTATTGCTCTAGGCGAACGCGATGCGACGACGATTGCGCATATCGACCATGCAGCAGATGCGATTGACGCTGTTGCCGCGGCTCAAGTCTGGGGAGTTCTCCGAGACGCGATGCCGTGGGATGGTCTACCTCTTTGGCTTCACGGAGATTTTCATCCGGGGAACATCATCGCGACCGATGGGGAGATTACGGCCGTCATCGACTTTGGGGACATCACTGCAGGCGACCCGGCCACGGATCTGTCCGTCGCTTGGATGCTCTTGGATACCGAATACCGTTCCGAGTTCCGTGCTTCTTATGGCGAGGTGAGCGACGCCACGTGGTCGCGAGCAAAGGGCTGGGCGCTCGCAGTTGGCGTCGCCTGCATCGCGAATTCGAGCGACAATCCGACGATCGCGAAGGTCGGCTTCGATACATATCGCCGTGTCATGAGCGACGTGTGAGACTCAGGAACCGCCTGCAATATCACGTCTGTTGAACACGGCGATCGAAGAAATGCAGATCGCTAGCGTGTAGAGGCCAACGACAGTGAGTGACCGGATTGGACTGCTTCCGACCGGTGAGCCCATTTCTCGCCAGGGGATGATTGTTGCGATATTTTCGCCCCACAACCAGCTTGTCCACCCTGGGCGAAGTCCGCGGGTGAATCCCTCGACGACTGCTAGCCAGCCGAACAACACGACTAGACCGACAACAGTATTTCGCCCGATCGTGGCGATTGCTTCGGCGAGAACAGCAGCGATCGCAGTTACTAGTGCTGTTCGCGCAATCGCGAGGCCCAAGGAGAGCCACCAGCCTGATCCCGAGACTTCGGTCGAGCCATGGGCGAATACCGACGGCAACGCCGCTGCCATGAGGACTACCTGCAATGCGAAGGCAATTAGAAAGGCAAGGATCGCTGCTGCACCGAGTTTCGCAGAGAGAACTCGAATCCGTCGTGGTTCCGAAACTAAGAGCGAAGTTATCGTATTTGCTTTCCATTCAGCGCCAGCCACCGTTGCGCCACAGATAACTCCCCCAAAAATCAGGAAAAAGGCGACTTGGACCGGCAGACCATCGTTGCGGTCTTGCCTCCACCAGGTGCGCATTAGCGCTGGGCTTTCTTGTCGGCCCGACATCTCGATGCTTGCGTAGTTGGCAGAATTGAACCAAACGATGACGCCGAAGAACGCAATCCCGACAAGTGCCACAAGAATCAGCCATCGAACGGCTTTGCGGTGAAGCGCACGGCGCATTTCGAGACGTAGCAGCCTCATGAGATTGGGTCCTCACTGTCTGAGATTTTGTCGAGCGTTCCAGTGAGATCTAAGAACACATCTTCGAGGTTCCGTTTGACGGTTCGGATTTCACTCGGCCAAAGGTCATTCTCTCCCAAGAGCCTGTTGACCTGAGACGTCTCCTGGGATCGTCCGGAAATTACGAGGAACGCGTCTCCACTATGCACTACGAAGCCTGAGCGCTTAAGAAGGGAGACCGCATCTGACAGGTCTGTGTTGCGGTCGAATCCAACGACAGTTTCGGTCGCGTTTGCTGAGGCGGCCAGAACATCGGTGACTCTGCCGGAAGTTATGCACTTGCCTTTGTTGATAATCGCGACGCTGTCACATGTCTGTTCGATTTCTGCTAGCTGATGGCTCGAGACGAAGACGGTACGCCCTTCTCGCCCTAGACGGATCAGAAGCTCGCGGACTTGTCTGATTCCTGCAGGATCGAGCCCATTCGCAGGCTCGTCGAGAATTAGCAGAGGTGGGTCCTTGAGCAGGGCGGCAGCTAAGGCGAGGCGCTGTCGCATACCCAATGAATATTTCCTGACCGACTGCGAGGCACGTTCAGCCAACCCGACTTCTTCTAAGAGCATCTCGACGCGAGCGTGAGAGATGCCGTCTGCTGCTGCAAACTGCCGAAGATTCTCGCGGCCCGATGAGGTAAGGAACAATGCGGGCGCCTCAACGATTGCTCCGACAGAGCGCAGTGATACTGGCAGCCCGCGTGGTACTGGTCGACCGAGCAGATGCATACTGCCCGCCGTTGGTCGCACGAGACCGAGTAGGCAACGGATCGTCGTTGTCTTCCCGCTGCCGTTCGGTCCAAGGAACCCGTATACGCCACCCTCGGCTACAGCGATCGCGAGACCGTCGATGGCTGCGACGTCCCCTTTTCTACTCCTGTATAACTTCTTGAGGCCCTCAATTTCGATGACGTTCACTAGCGACCTCAACTCTAGATTCGTGTACTGCACCGAGTATTTCCCGCTTGTCTATCCACAATTCGTCTAAGAGAACTAGACGAATTCATGCATAGTGCCCAATCCTCACCTAGCGTCCTCGTGACATGTAGCGTCAGGTTCGTGCACCATAGTGCGAATCCTAGGGACGCGGAGCGAGACGGAGCCGTTGCGCATTTCGTTGCGAAGCTTTCTCAGGTTGGCGAAAGCGAGACGAGCGCTTTTGCCGCGATTGCAGATGGACTCGAACGGGTGAGAGTCGCGTTCGACGTGCAGCAACTCGCGATCGGCTTTGACCACGAAACTCTTGCGAGGCAAGTCTGTTCAGCAGGTAGGAAACCCCTCGGCGCGTTGGAGCATCTTTGTTTCGGGCCGCCTCGCCTCGCCACTATTCCGGCTCTAGCGCTGACGCCTACTCAAACACGTTCGATCCAGAACGCGGTGCTTTCCTCCTTTGCGAACTCGACCAACGCAGTAAGTCCTAGGTCGCAAGGTATATTTTCGTTGACGACCAAGAGCGGTGAGCGCAGTCGACGCAACGACCTGCCGCTTGCGATAGTGGTTGCTTCAGTAGGCGGTCTAGGTGTTATTGACCTAGAACAAGCACTTTCCTCCCTTTATCCATTCTTGCGCGCAGGCGAATTGCTTGAACAGATGTCTTCTAATGAGTTCGCATGGATTCTCACGGGAACGACTACACACGAAATTCCTGCGGCATTGGCCCGGCTCGTTCGAGAGGGTTCTTTAGGAAAACTCGTGTACGGGATTGCGGTCGCGTCGGAGTCAGGATTTGACATGCAGGCACTTCTCGAAAGCGCAAGCGACCGGATGCACGAAGCACGTGTGCTCGCCTACGCCTAGCCGTTCAAGGTCCCCTAATCAACAGGCAAATTGTCCTGCGCTATCGTGTGCAGTGCGTTGCAAAGGAGGGGGAAGCAATGAATCGACGGAAATCTCGTGCTCAACGTCTTCGCCAACTCGTTGACCTTGAAGTTGCACAGGTTCGCGCAGAGATGCAAAAGGGTTTCGCCGACGCGATGCTCGAAGTGCAGGCTCACATGAATGCAGCGCGCGAAGCCGACGCGTGGGACCGCTCTCAGAACAATTTGGCTCTCACGAAATCCCTCGACCGAGTTGCCGATGCCCTCGACGGTGTCGGAAACCATCTTGCACTTGACCGAAACGACCGCGCTGCGCAGGCCATCACCGTCGAGTTCTTGTTACGCGAATTGGTCGTCACATTTTCCAATCCTGTGCCTGAGGTCGCACCAATTCTCGGTGGCACTATCGATCTAGCGGCCATCGAAGCGCTCGAGATTTCTCCAGCCGATGATCCTTCGGTCCTCGAAGTCGGCCAGTCAGTCGAGGTTCTGTCGCGGTATCAACAGCGTTGGGTATCGGGATTCGCGGTCGCCGAGGTGGTTCGCGTCGAAGACAGCGTCCGATACCGTTTGATTCGTCGATCCGACCGCGAACTCTTGCCAGTCAAGTTCGACGCCAGCGACGTGCGCCTAGTCGTCAAGCATGACCCAGACGCTGATCTAGGGAAACACAACGGTGCGATTGCCGAGCAGAAAGACCCGGCCCTCGACGTGGGCTCTAACAGCCCCTGAGAGCACGATCCTCTCGACGTCACGACCGATAGTCGCGAGGTCGGCGGGCGTGGCCGCATGGTTTACCCGCTCGGTTCCCTGATTAATGATTGGCCCTTCGTCAAGGTCCGTTGTCACATAGTGCGCAGTCGCTCCTATGAGCTTCACGCCACGTTGCCACGCCTGCTGGTAGGGGCCTGCGCCTTTGAAGGCTGGCAGGAACGAATGATGAATATTGATCGCTTGGCCAACGAGGTGGGTACAAAGGTCATCTGAAAGTATCTGCATATACCTAGCTAGGACGACGAGATCGACATTCCGTTCAGCGAGAATGCTTCTCAAGCGAGTCTCAGCTTGTTGCTTGGTATCGGCCGACACAGGAATGAAATGGAAGTCGAGACCGAAACCACGGACGAGCGATTCGAGGTCCCGGTGGTTGCTGACTATGGCTTCGATATCTACTTTCAGCTCGTTCGAGCGCCATCGGTACAACAGGTCCAGGAGACAGTGGTCGAGCTTGCTTACCATTATGACCAAACGTTGCCGTCGGTCTAGGCGATGAATACGAAGGACGCCACCCAGAACGCCGGTTCGCTGCTGAAACTGCGCACGAAGGACTTCGGGGTTCTCCTCAGCGCAAGAGAACGTCGTTCGCATGCAGAATTGCCCGCTGGGCGCGTCTCCGAATTGCGCGTTGTCAAGAATATTCCCGCCGATTTCAAAGATGTCGGTTGATACTTTGGCCACAATCCCAGGCGCATCGGCACACGACAGAGTGAGAATATGGGTAGCCATAGCGTCAGCCTACCGGCGGACCGCAAAAGTCGATTGGCGTGCTAATAGGGTCTTGTCGTGGTTGATGCCGTGCTCGATACTGCTCCACTCGGTGCTCAGTGGCCGACACTCGACCCGTTCCTATTTTGCGCCCACCACAACGACAGTTATCCGCGAGCGAATTCTGCCTATGGTCCTGCAGAGTCGCTTCGGGGTCGCGAGATTGGTTCGGATTTCGCGGGCAAAGACGGCTGGAACATGTATCACGGAACCACCGTTCCTGGTTTCCCAGCCCATCCTCATCGCGGGTTTGAGACAGTGACTTATGTTCGAAAGGGCGTAATCGATCATTCAGATTCACTTGGTGCAACAGCTCGTTTCGGTGCTGGCGACGCTCAATGGGTGACTGCCGGTCGGGGCATCGTTCATTCGGAAATGTTTCCACTACTCGATTCAGATGCACCAAATCCGCTTGAACTCTTCCAGATATGGCTCAACTTGCCGGCTGCCGACAAGATGGTCGATCCGTATTTCACTATGTTGTGGGCTGCTGATCTAGCAACTCGCAAGTTTGGGTCACAGATGTCTTCGGTCACCGTGACCGCTATCGCTGGAGCGATTGGCGATGCGATTCCACCAGCGCCGCCTCCGAACTCTTGGGCTTCGCATCGAGACGCCGATGTGGCGATTTGGCACCTAGTTTTTGAACCAGGTGCTACTTGGACCCTGCCAGCGCCGCAAAGCGCTGCAACGGTCCGTACCCTCTACTGCTTTGTTGGTCCTGGCCTAGACATAAATGGAACCGGCATCGGTTCGAGCACGGCGGGCGTCCTAGCTCCGGGTATTCCGATTTGTCTTACCGCTGGACTCAGCGATCGAGTCGAGTGCTTGTTGCTTCAAGGTCGCCCTATCGGGGAACCAGTCGCGCGGTATGGCCCATTCGTGATGAACGACAGGGAAGGCGTTGAACGAGCATTTTCCGACTATCGACGCGATGGCTTCGGCGGTTGGAAATGGCGGACGCAAGATCCAGTCCATGGACCGGACCCGACACGTTTTGCACATCAGTGATGTCGCGAGTCAGACACCGATCAGCGCAAGCAGATCCGCATATTCGACGCACGACTCGAACTGCGGAAATTCCGCAATCACGTTCGGCGGCGACCGAAACAAGATTCCCTTGTCGGCAGCTCCAAGCATCGCAGTGTCGTTGTATGAGTCGCCAGCTGCGACAACGCGATAGTTGAGTGAATGAAGAGCCTCGACAGCGAAGCGCTTCTGGTCGGGCATCCGCAATTGGTAGTCAGTGACTCTTGATTCAGAATCAACAACGAGACGATGGCAAAACAAGGTTGGCCATCCGAGTTGGGCCATGAGCGGTTTGGCGAACTGTTCGAACGTGTCCGAGAGAATCAAGACCTGTGTGTGGCTACGCAACTCGTTGAGGAACTCGACGGCTCCAGGCTCTGGCGATAGGTCTGAAATTACCGTTGTGATGTCGCTGAGCCTCAAGCCACGTGACTCGAGGATCGCCAATCGGTACTTCATGAGCACGTCGTAGTCGGGCTCGTCGCGTGTAGTGCGTGCGAGTTCGGAAATGCCTGTGCGGTTTGCGACAGCGATCCAGATTTCGGGTACCAACACTCCCTCAAGGTCGAGGGTCACTACAGATTGAAGGTGATCTCTGCTGGTCATGACTATAAGTCTGCAGAAAGATCGTCGGTGCGGCCGAACTGAGCGCTGACAAGGTTATGTAGCCCTCGCCAGCCTACGAACAAGAGACCAAGAATCGCGGTGCTGACGATGATGAAACCCGTTGCGATTCCTCGTTCGAATGCGAACCTTCTGAGGCCGATGCCGATGACCATGGTGATCGGCCAAATGAGAAGTGCTGTCCTTATCGCTGTTGGTTGCTCCCAGGCGCGCGATATCAGCCAAGCGATACATAGAGCGATGAGAAACGGTGCAGCGATCTCAAGGAGCGCGCTTACTGAATTTGACTGGCCGTGGCTACGCCCTCCGATTGCCACAAACAACAAGATTGCTCCCGTATCGAGGGCAATTGCTTTGCTCATCCGCTCGACGGTATCAGTCTCGCTGTGGCGTGTTTAGCCCAAGCTGTGTGTGTGGTGGCAGACTCCCTTGATGGTCACGACATTCTCCTCGCGCAAGTCTCGAGTCGCTTGGCTCCTGTCGGTGTTCGTAGCGATATTTGTTGTCTCTAGCTGCAGCGACGGGTCGGTACGCGAAGTGCCGTCGGCGACCGAGCACAGTTGCGCTGACTATTCGCCCGAGAAGCTTGGCTTGCCCGGCGATGGGGCGACGGCTTCGCAGGCGGCTGAAACGGTCACAGTTGGAGCCGAGGAGAATATCCCCGAATTCCTCGCACAGAATTGTTTGCGGATCAATCAGATTCAGGTGATGGGTTCGCACAACTCGTACCACATCCAAGGGAAGGAACCGCTCTGGTCTGCGCTGGAGGCTTTCGACGCCGACCTCGCGGCGTCTCTTGAGTACAGCCATTCACCGTTAAGCCAGCAGTTCTCAGACGAAGGTATTCGTCAGATTGAACTCGATGTGTTCGCCGATCCTGACGGAGGGCGTTTCGCCGACCGTCACCTTGGCGGGCTACTGGGTGTACCGATCGCATCGGGAATACCAGAACTTGACTTGCCCGGTTTCAAAGTCTTTCATGTGCAAGAGGTCGATTATGAGACGACCTGCCTGACCCTCGTCGACTGCCTCAATCAGGTCAAGTCATGGTCGGATGCGAACACAAGTCATTTGCCAATCGCGATTCTGCTCGAGTTGAAAGAGGACGTGATCCCGGACCCGGTGAACGCGGGATTTGTTCAACCGATTCCTTACACGACAGCTTTGCTCGACGCGCTCGATGCCGAGATTCGTTCTGTCTTCGCGGAAGACAAGATGATCACGCCCGACGACGTTCGCGGCAACGCAACAACGCTCGAAGCCGCAGTGCTCAACGATGGCTGGCCGACGCTCGCCGAAGCGCGTGGTCAGGTCATGTTCCTCATGGACAATGAAGGCGCCAGTCGAGATGCTTACTTGGTAGAACATGCGTCGTTAGCTGGCCGTGTGTTATTCACCAACGCTGCGCCAGGCAATGCAGACGCTGCTTTCGTGAAAATGAATGACCCAACTGGGGAGAATGTCGCGGCTATCCAAGCGGTTGTGCGCAAGGGCTACCTAGTTCGGACGCGCACTGACGTTGACACCGTGCAAGCACGGACGGGTGACACGGTCCAACGCGACGCTGCATTAGCGAGTGGAGCGCAGTGGCTGAGTACTGACTATCCAGTCGTTGGGAGGGCAGAGACGTTCGGGACGAACTATGTCGCCAAAATTCCAGGCGGTAGCCCGGCGCGTTGCAACCCCATCATGGCTGGGCTGGCTTGCCGGAACGATCTCTTAGAACTCTGATATGGGAGTGGCCGTGGAAACATCTACGGCCATCGAATCTGCAGCCTCAATATGTGCAGGTTCAATTTCTGCGCTGGCATTTCAGCCATGCGGGCAACTCGTTGGTTGCTCTATGGCCTTCGTATCGTTTAGCGCTTGCCCTATTGGCCTAACTTGAGGCTGACTCAAACTGTCGCTACAAGGCCCTTAACGGAAATCTCTGTGCCGATGAACTCTTCGTGGCAAGCGTGTTTTGCGACAGTGTCGTCGGCGATCGTCGCGACGATCCGCGTCCCTTCGGGGGTATCGGCCACAACGAGAATCTCTGTCTCGGTACCCAAAGAGGGTCTTACCGTATAGGTAGCAACTTTCGCCCTGCCGCGATAGTTGGCTTGTGTTGGCCTTGTCGGAGTGGCTTGCGCTGACTCGTCCTTAAGATCAGCCAGCAAGCAAGGTTTCCTTCCACGCTCGGTTGAATAGACGGCGAGGCCCGGTTTTGTGAGCAGACCGCTGACAGTCGTCACGAGCCCCTTTGTGCCGGGATTCGTGCGAAGCTCTTTGACCATCCTTGCGGTCGCATTGAACACGAAGTTGTTAAACGGACCGCCAGCAAACGGCATACCTCCGGTAAGTGTTGGAGTGCTGGCTAAGTCAAGACCGAGTTCGCGTTGTTGCACTCTCACAGCTGCCGGAAAACAGCTGTATAACTCCGCAAAGTCGAGTTCCCGGAGTTCTATCGCGAGATGCTTCTCAGCAGCAAACCTAAGAACGCCCATCGCTTGCCAACGATGAAGGTCACTGCGTTTGGACAAGGAGACGCTATGGCTCGATTCCAAAGATACGAGCGGATAGATCCGTCGTTCCCTCTCGATCCGGAGTTCGTCGGCGACTGCTTCGGAACAGAGGAGTAGCGCGCCCGCCTGGTCGACACTCCACTGAGTTGCGTGATGCTTGTTGTAAGGGAAAGCGATAGCGCGATTCGTCGACGAAACCTCTCGGAGTTGCTGAGCTGAGCGGCCGGCTGCGTACAGCGCTTCCGGATTGCTGGAAGCAACCGAATCGAACCTCGACCACAAAGCGTCGATCTGGTGGAAGTGCTCGGCGATCGATACGCCTTCAGCAAACCGCAGAGCATTATCGATCGCTGCGTATTGCTGTACTGGGACAACAAATCCGGCATTGATCTCAATGTCGGCCACGATTTCGGTATCTGGTGAAAGGACTTCGACCGACATGCCAACTGGGCGCGTCGTCTGAGGTAAAGACAGTCCAGCTCGACGGGCTTTGTCGTCTCGTGACTTTGCTTCACCGCCCAACACGAGCGCAACGTCGATCTCGCCTCGAGCGATTGCCCCAAGGGCTAGGTCGATAAGAGCTTGCTGAGGGATGCCGAGTTCAACGAGACTTGTTCTCGCGTTGGGCGCTCCAATTGAGGATGCGATCGCCGCGGCGTCTGCCGTGTTGACCCAGGTTCCTTGCGTCACAAATACACTCTCGACGCGTCTGAGGATGTTCGCGTTGCCCGAGTCGGCGCCAGCGCTGTCGGCGGCGTCGATCATGAGAGATATCGCGTCAACGCCCAAGCCCGCCGGGGCGTCCTGCTGACTCGCGCCGACGCCAACGATCAAGCCATTAGGCGCCATCGGCATGCCCTGCGATTCGAGCTAGAAGTCGAGGTTGATGCGACCAGCGGTGACAGCTGTCATGGTGCCGCCGTCGGTCGCGACATTTTCGCCGTTTATGTAACTTGCGGCGCGGCTGTTGAGGAAAATGCAGACGTATGCCTGTTCCTCCGGTGTTGAGCGTCGGCCCAAACCGCGGGCAAACAGGTCGATGAGTGGTGCACCCGCAAAATCTTCGAAGGCGGGCATCATCGGAGTATCGGTTGGGCCTGGGCTCGTGCAGTTCAATCGAATGCCACGCTCGCTGTAGTCGTGAGCGGCGTACAAAGTCCAAAGAATGAGAATTTCCTTTGACGGCGCGTATCCCGAAGCTATTGCCTGGGGGTTCTGTTCACACCATGCCCGGGCATCGTCGAAAGATTTAGTTAGGAGCAGGGGCTTCCACTTGTCAGCGTTCAACGCATAACTCGCTCCTGCACTACTTGAAATGCTGACTACTGCGCTGCCGATCGGCATGCGAGGCGCGCAGAGTTCGGTGACGTGCCGCGATGCCGCAAAGTTCACGAGGACCGTATCTACGTCAGAGAATGGCGGGCCCGGAAGGCCAGCGCAGTTGAACAACGCGTGAATGTCGCCCGGAATTGAGGCGATCGCATTAGAAGTAGCGTCTGGATCGCGCAGGTCTACGACTTGGTGGCTAGCTACCGGAACCGGTGGCTCCTTGAGATCGATGACATGAATCTCTGCGCCAAGGTCGGTTAGTTCCGTGACGATCGCAGCGCCCATACCTGCGCCGCCTCCACCCGTAATGACGACACGACGTCCTTCGTAGCTCCAAATGTTTGACATGTAGTTGACCCTATATGTTCTGAGGCGAGCACTGTGCAGACGGTTCCGTAGTGTGGTCGCATGGACATGATCTCGTTAGATGGCGGCGACTTCATGATGGGCGAGACTTCGGATTGGATCTACGAGGGTGACGGAGAGATTCCGCGATCCGCGACCGTCGCACCATTTGAGATCGCGAAGTTTGCTGTTACCAACGAAGCATTTCTGGAATTCACAAGATCAACCGGGCACGTCACAGACGCCGAGCACTTCGGATGGTCATTTGTTTTTGGTGGATTATTGCCTGACGATTTCCCAGAAACACGCGGTGTAGTTGGTGCCGAATGGTGGAGACAAGTCTTCGGCGCTTCTTGGCGGCATCCAGAGGGCCCACAATCTTCTGTTCTTGAAAAACGACTGACCCATCCAGTCGTCCACATCTCGTGGCACGACGCAACCGCATATTGCAATTGGTCGAACACGCGGCTCCCAACGGAGACGGAGTGGGAGTTCGCAGCCCGTGCCGGCACTGAGACGACATGGCATTGGGGAGACGAACTGTTGTTGCGAGGCGAACACCAGATGAATGTTTTCCAAGGTGTCTTCCCAAGTAACAACACAGGCGCAGATGGCTGGCTTGGAACATGTCCGGTGGATGCATTCGGGCCGAATGGGTTCGGTCTCTACAACACGACAGGAAATGTGTGGGAGTGGACAAGCGACGTTTTTGGGGAGACCGACCAGGATGCCGCAGGTGAGAGGCGCGTGATGAAGGGCGGTTCGTATCTTTGTCATGAGTCCTATTGCCGTAGGTTCCGACCGGCGGCTCGCATGGGCAATGCCATCGATAGCGGAGGCGGAAACGTCGGCTTTCGTTGTGCGAAGAGCAGAGGCCAAGATCTGTGATTATTGAGACGAATGGAGCACAAGATGGCTAAGCCGTCAGTAGACATAGGGAAGTACGGCATCTGGTACGGGATGGTCGATACCCTCGCTACTGCGGACGCGGTTCAGGCCGCGCGCATCATCGAGGAGGCTGGCTTCGGGGCCTTGTGGATTGCAGAGGCAGTTGGCCGCGATCCCTTCGTCATGTCGTCGGTCTTATTGCAAGGGACGGCGTCGCTAAAGCTCGCTACGGGAATTGCCAACATCTATGCCCGCGATCCAATGACCATGAACGCGAGCTACCAGACACTTGCAGAGTCGTATCCAGGCCGATTTCTGCTAGGACTCGGTGTGAGCCACGGCCACCTCGTTGCCGGTATTCGCAAGCACGACTGGACAAAGCCATATAGCTACATGGTTGACTACTTGGATCGGATGGACTCGGCGCTCTATTTCGCTCCGAAGGCAGAACTATCTCCTGGGCGAGTCCTTGCTGCGCTAGGTCCGCGCATGCTCGAACTGTCACGCGACAAAGCCAATGGTGCACATCCGTATTTCACGACACCCGACCACACCAAGATTGCGCGTGACGCGATCGGTCCTGACGCACTCTTGGCGCCCGAACAAATGGTCGTTCTTTCGACCGATCGTGATGCTGCGAGACGGATCGCACGTGCGGGCATGCAGATCTACCTCGGTCTTCCGAACTACACCAACAACCTGAAACGACTTGGTTTCGACGAGTCCGATTGGAGCGATGGCGGCTCAGATCGCCTTGTAGACGCGATTGTCGCGTGGGGTACAGACGACTACGTCGCGTCGCGGATTAATGAGCATCATGCAGCTGGCGCTAATCATGTTTGTGTACAGATACTGACCGACTCTGGTTCTGTTCGCGAAGAAGATTTCAGGCGACTAGCGAATGCCCTTGAGATACGCGGCGGTTGAGGCGAACAAAGCTCAAGGCAGCAATTACGTAGAAGAACCACGCGATTGCTTGAACGGTCGAGAAGCCGAATTCCATCGCCAAAATGGTTGTGAGTACAGATCCGATGACTGAGAAGAACCCGTTCACAGCCCACGCCCATGCGGTATAAGACTCGCCGTCATCACCGAGCTGTGAAACAGTTCCAAGCCCTAGCGGCATGAACATCCCGAGGCAGAAACCCAGCGGAGCGAGCACAACGATTGAAACTAGGATTCTCAAGCCGACGCTTGCGCCTAAGAGCGAGTCCGTGAACTCGGCGAGTCCGTATCGATAGGCGATAGTTAGAACCCCAAGCGCGCCGAGACATCGAATCAATGCTCGAGTTGGATTTTGGGAATACCTCTTTGAAACGAGGGCACCAATTCCGGTCGTAATGAGAATCGTCGCGAGGGTGACTGTTAGCGACATCGTTGGGTAGCCCAGGAACTGAACGAGTCTCTGGATCATGCTGATTTCATAGAACATGAAACCGAAACCGAGACATGCGAAGAAGATCGCGGACGGCCCCTTAGCTGGGAGCGCCCGCCACTTCTTGCGGACGAAAATGAACGGCACTAGGAGGAAAGCCGCTGCGTAAAGGATCGCGAACCCGAGGAGGAGTACTAGTACGCGTTCTCCTATGGAGTCCTCGGGATCGAGCCCATCCCAGGAGTTGGTCATTTCCCCTAGCACTGTTCGGTAGTTCTTGAAATGCCAGAAGAACGGACCATCATCTGTAATCGGACCGATCTCGCCTGGATACGAGGCGACGATCTCTGCAACTGCTTTCTCGTCTGTAGCACCAGCGATGCGTGCAGGGAAGCTGCCGTCGTTGAATACTCCAGGCGCATAGACCAGGCGCGTGTCCTTTAGCTGAGGCACAGTCTCTGCGAAATCCGCGACTTGCTGTTCTGTGAACGGAGTCCTCTTCAGTACGATTGCTGGTTGCGCCCCAGCGCTCTCTTCGACTGCTACCAGGATGTGGTTTTCGGGCTCTTCGAAGCCGTCAAGGCCGTTCATGGCGTGGCGCGCAGTCGCGAGATACCGCGACGTACGGTTAGGGCGAGCCTGTTCGGGATGTTCCTTGTTTGCGAAACGCAACTCGCCGAATTGCACAACGACTAGTCCGTTGTCGCTGAGATGTTCGAGGCTCTCGGCGATCATTTCAGATGTGTAGAGGTAACTCTCAGAAAGCACAAACGATCCCGAAGAGGCTGCGTTGTTGGCCGCGTAGCTATCTGGTGCAACAAACCAAATCAGGTCGTACTTCTCGTAGGATCGCGCGAGGTACGTGCGACCGTCGCCTTGGTGCAAGTGCACGTCCTCGCGTTCCGCGAGATGGCCGGTTTCGTCAGCGAAGTCGCCTTTAAGCATTTCCACCGTGACAGGATTGAGCTCTACTGCGTCGATATCTTTCGCGCCGAAGTGCAATGACGCCAGAATCTCGTTGCCTCCAGCGGAGCCAATAATTAGTTCGTTCCTTGGCGGCGTGCCGAGGACCTCGAACGGGATACGTCGTGGATCGGTGTCGTAGTAGGTGAGCGCGGCAGCGTCACCGTCGAACCGATGCATACCAGCCCCGAAAGTTGCATCATGCAAGAGCAGCCAGCTTGTGCCAGGTACCGGCCAGTCGGGGCGCGGATTTGGCACCTCAAGAGCGTCGACGCGAAACACTGGACCCCAATCGCTACTCGAATTTTCCGAGGGGGCGAAGGCCATCTTTTTGGTGTCGGGAATAATCGACGGAATCAATGAGTTGTTGATGAGCATGGCGACCAATACCACCGCCGTGAGGCCACCGATCAGGCCATGAGCGACTACGACAAAGCCCCTCGTTCGCGGCAGAAATACGAGTCCGACTCCAAGAAAGAGCGCCGCCGCCATGATGACCACCGTCGGTGGCCCGACCGCCGAAATCAGAGGGATGGCGATAACACAGGCGAGCCCGGCGGCGGCAAGATCGGCAAAGTAGAGCTTGCCGATGTCTTCACGTGCACGGCCCAGCAGTGTCGACAGTATGATTCCCAGCGAGACGAAGGTGGCGAAGATCGCGAAGCAGATAATTCCGAGGCTCGCGATCTGTTTGAGTGCGGAACGTGCTTGTGTCCAGTCGTCGTGCGACCAAATTCTTGCCGTGTCGATGCGCAATTTCGCGATGACGAAGGTTCCTCCGAGTGTCGTGATCGCGCCCCAAATCGAACACAAGGCGATTATCGATCGCGAAGAAGCACGCTTTAACGCTGGGATCAAGGTGACTGCAATGCCACCGGATCCGATTCCGAGCAGGGCGAGACCGATGACTAGGTAGGTGTAGTAGTACCAAAGTTTGTATGAAACTATTCGTGTGTAACCGACCTCGAGCAGTAGTCCTGCGAGACTCACTACTGCAATGGCAACCAAATTGCGTGAACGTTCGCGACTATTTATCAGGACGGAATCTGTCGGGGCGGTGAGTGACACTTGGGCGAACTCCTCGGCGTAGCAACCGTTACTTTGCGTGCGAAATCGGCCGGATCGTACCATCGCCCCTGTCTCGGTTAGGTCGATGCAAGCGCGGTGTATTCATCGATACGCGAACGAATTACGGCGAGGCTGGCGTCCCAAAAGGATCGCGACGTGATGTCCACATCGAAGCGAGAAGCGAGAGTCGCAGCATCGGCCATGCCGGTATTGGCGAGCAGATCGTCGTATCCGGCGCGAAACTCTTCTGGGTCTGCCTGATAGCGAGCGAACAATCCAATCCCGAAGAGCAAGCCATAAGTGTAGGGCCAGTTGTAGAACGGGGTGAAGTAGTGACCCTTGACTGCCCACATGTATTCATGCCGCGCCTGGGGGGCGAGACCATCTCCATAGGATGCCTCTTGTGCTTCGGCCATGATCTGGCTGAGGTCATTCGGCGACAGCGCGGTGCGACGTCGGCGTCGACACAACTCGGACTCAAATAGGAAGCGACTATGGATGTCAACAACGACCTGTGAAGCGCCTACGAGGTTTGTGTCTAGCAACGCTAGGCGTTGAGATTCGGAGGTCGCTCCAGTCATCGCTGTTTCGAACATCAAGGTTTCACAAAAGATCGAAGCTGTCTCGGCTAGCGCCATCGGGGTGCGGCGTTGCAACGGCGTTCGTTCGGCGAGAGCGACATTGTGGTACGCGTGACCCAATTCGTGTGCGAGCGTCGACACTGAATCGAGACTTGAATCAAAATTCATCATGACGCGACTACTTGCCCCTTCGACCCCAGCGCAATATGCCCCGCCGCGTTTCCCTTCCCGAATTTCGGCGTCAATCCATTGCTCATCAAATGCCCTGTCGGCAAGCCCCAAGAGAGATTTCGAAAAGCCACCGAAGGCACCTCGAACAATTGACTTGGCTTCGGACCACGTGATCTCCGCTGAGGATCCGACTGGTGCAAAAAGGTCCCACCAAGGCAACCCATGCGAATGTCCCAATAGTCGCGCCTTCGCGTGGAAGTAGCGCCTGAAATCCTGTAGCGAGTCGACGACGGCAGCATTCATGGCGTCAAGCGCGACCCGAGGTACGGAGTTTGTACGCAATGCTGGAGCGAGATCGTCTGGCCACCCTCGTCTCGCATTGAGAACACCTTGCTCGCCTTTGGCGCCGTTGAGGGCCGCTGCGAGAGGTACCTCTACTTGCTTCCATGCGGCAAGTTCGCCAATGTAGGCACCGCGACGGACCAAGGGATCCGAATGGGTCGCGTACCCTCGGGCTTGCGCCATCGAGACACGTTCGGACGGCGACCCGGCGACTTCGATATCGACCATTAGTTGAGCCGATATGTCTCCGTGCAGACGCGCCCATGCGAGACCGCCACTCGGGGCGAGCTGTGCTGCGAGAGATTCCTCGGCTTCTGCCATTTGCAGGTCCGCGACTACCGCGAGTTGTTCAAGGTAGAACTCGTGGGCCTCGCCGCTCTCCGTAGCTGCAGCAAGCTCTGAGGTGCCAAGAGACGCGCACCATGATGCGAGGCGTTTAGTGAGCGGACCAAGTGCAGCAGTCCTGGTTTGCAATTCAACACTCAGTGCAGCCGCAGCGTCGTCGAAACTGTCGGTCGTCACCAAGGCATACAAGTAGGTACTCAGCTTGCGGAGAGCCAGCTGTAGAGCATTGGTCTCATCAAGGATCGTTGCCAAGGCATCTTGGTCCGCTCTGGTCACAGGACGCGAGTCGCAGCCCCTGATATTGAAGTCTTCGTACCGAGCAACAAGACGGTCGACATCGGCGTAGGTCTGCTCGAGTGCGCCGAGAAATGCCCTGTCGTCAAGACCTGAATAGATCGCGGATAGATCCCAGCGTGGAACGTCATTTTTCGTCATCAACTGCGGAAGGTACTCGCTCAATTGAGTGAACCATCTTGGAGCATCTCGACAGGGTCTCGCCCGTCAAGGTTGCCCAAGTAGCCACCAAGGTCTTGAATCGCGTCGTGCACCGCATAGCCGATGAGTTCTTGTGCTGGCCGCGACAGGGTCTTCGCGACAGATGGCGGCGTGCCCAAATAGTTGTTCTCTTCTGTACGCAACCAACCGAGACAGAACGACAAGTGAAATGCTCTCCGCCATTCGTTCTCTGTTGTGTTAGCTCCACCCCCGTGCATCGTCGATCCGAGATAGATAACTGCGCTCCCTGCCGGCATCTCGGCGTAGGCGATTTCCGCATCGTCGACATTACGAAATCGCAGTGTCTCTCGATGGCTCCCTGGAATCACGGCCGTCGCCCCATTGTCCTTGCGCATATCGACCAGAGCCCAGACGGATGCAATCTGCAGGGTTGGGTGTGGTCGTGGTATATGAACCCAAACGTCTTCGTCGCGGTGAAGCATTTGTGCCTCCGCGCCTGGGCCTCGATCGAGAATTGCCGCAATATTCAGTTGATAACGCGCGCAAGATGGCAGCAGGATCTCATCGCAGATTGCCTTCATCACCGGGTGGAGTAACACCGCCTCAACAAAGGTCGGCGACTTCGCCGTGAGTGAGCCAACGTGTCGCGTTCGAGGGCCGAAAAACAGATCGAGCATTTCGTTGATCTGGGCTGCTCCGGGCTCGGCGGCTTCGACATATGGATCGACTTCGGCATTTAGTCTTCTAAGTTCTACAGGGTTCAGCATGCCTTCTACGATGACGCCACCGTCTTGTAAGAGTGCTGCTGTAATCGCAACGATGTCATCTTCGGCGCAGAAACGTTGAAGAGTCGACGGCACGACGGGCGAAGGGTTAACTGTCACATAGCAATATTGTCATACATGTGCTTCGGAATGTTCCGTTTCATCATCGAAACCGTTCATCAGGCGAAGTGCAGGGAACCCAAACCACCAGCCGATAGCGATCACGATTGTAGCTATGCCGCCTAGTGCGATCGCGGCTGGAGCACCGAACGCTGCTCCAGCAACCCCCGACTCGAATGCACCGAGTTCGTTGCTCGCACCAATGAAGACGTTTTCGACCGCAAGGACCCGACCGCGCAAAGAAACGGGAGTCAGAATCGGTACGAGAGTAGATCTGATGTACACGCTGATTGAGTCGGCCCCCGAAAGTATTAGCAATGCACAGAACGCTACGAAGTAGCTCCGCGTCATGCCGAGCACGACCGTGAACACGCCGAAAACGCCAACAGCTATCAGCAGCGTGCGGCCGATGTCCGTCACCTTCGGCCGTAATGCCAGGACAAGGGTGGTGAGTCCTGCGCCGATTCCGATTGAAGCTCTCAACCACCCAAGTCCGATCGGCCCGACGCCAAGACGCTCATCGGCAATTGCAGGCAATAGCGCTACCGCTCCACCGAACAACACAGCAAACAAGTCGAGAGAGATTGCGCCTAGAAGTGCGGGGCGACTGCGAATGAATCTGAGACCTGCGAATGCAGCGTTGAGACTTGTGCCTGTGAGTTCCTCGTGATGGGTGACGCGTCGCGGCTTATGAACAGTCATAATCGCGACGGCTCCGAACGTGAGAAGCACCGCCATTGCGACGTATGAATAGGTTGGGTTCGCTGCGTAGAGGAAACCTCCGAGCACTGGCCCAATTACGAGTGATATTTGCCAGACGATCGAGAACCGAGCTACGAGCTTTGGCAGTTGGTCGGGTGGAACGATGTCGCCGAGTACTGCGCGCTCGGCTGGAGCGAGGAATGCTCTGAATACGCCGAAAACAACGACGATTCCAAAAATCGGCATAACCGCTGATGGCTTGGATTCCGAATACAACGCGAGCGCACATGCAGCGAGAGCCTCTCCAGCCGCGGCAATAGCGACGACTTGCCTTCGGTCGTGTCGGTCTGCGACTGGGCCAACGATAAAGACCAGCAACGCCGCAGGCAGGAACTCTGCGAGACCCAGGAAACCGAGATCGAGTTCACTCCCCGTTAGATCAAAGACTTGAATCCCGAGTGCCACGAGGCCACACGCGGATGCAACCGTGTTGAACATGACGCATGCCATAAGTCCGTAAACTGAGCGTCGCACGGGCGCCGACTCTAGGGCCAACCCCTGCCGCAATCGGATCTTCTATTGGGAGCGAATACCTTGTTCAGACTTATCAATGTCGGTGGTCGGGCCGCACTAGAGATCGGTGACAGCTACTTCGATATCGGTCATTTGACTGCCGATGAGCGTTGGGCGGATCCCCGCTATGCAATCGAGCGCCACAGTGAGTTGCACAACCTGAGTCGCGGTTGCGCTGCACAGAAGCCATCCGGAGCGACAATTGATGTGTCGCTCGAGTCGCCCGTTCCGGCGCCACGTCAGGTGTTCGGTATCGGACTCAATTATCGCGACCACGCAAGCGAAACTGGCGCAGAGTTGCCACCGGCCCCATTGACGTTCACGAAGTTTCCGACCTGTATTGCGGGTCCAAATTCCGAGATCCCACTTTCAGGCACGAGGGTCGATTGGGAAGTCGAGATCGTGGTGGTTATTGGTGCTGTCACTTCGCACGTGACAGCAGAGAAGGCGTGGGGAAGCATTGCTGGCCTGACATTGGGCCAAGACGTGAGTGATCGCGCCGTGCAACGGTCGGGTAATCCGCCCCAGTTCAGCCTCGGCAAGAGCTTCGCTAATTACGGGCCAGTCGGGCCAGCAGTCGTCTCAGTTGACTCATTTGCCGATCCTGACGATATCGGTCTGTGGTGTGATATTGGCACAGAAAGAATGCAAGACGCGCGTAGCAGTCTACTGATTTTCTCGATTCCGACCCTCGTGTCGTACCTGTCATCGATCTGCACGCTGACGCCAGGTGATCTCATCTTTTCGGGAACACCTGCGGGGGTTGGGATCGCACGCGGACGGTTTCTACAGGTTGGTGACGTCATCAACTCTGGCGCTGAAGTGATCGGCAGCCTTCGAAATTCATGTGTCGCGGGGCGCCCACCGCTAATTGGTTAGGTACGCCGCGTCCGTGGACTCTCGGGCATTACCGTGAATCTGATATGAGGAAACGAAGTTTCGGCTCACGTCTGACACAACCACTGGTCAAATTAGGTGATGTACTCGAGCCAACGTCGTGGTCGCACGCTCTGGAAGTTGCAGCGAGCGGAATCCTCAGAGCCAAAAATGAATTCGGGCCACAGTCATTCGGAATCTTTAGCTGTTCGAAATCAACCAATGAAGTCAATTACGCGGCTCAGAAATTTGCGCGTGTCGTTGTAGGCACGAACAATATTGACTCATGTAATCGAACTTGACATGCTCCAAGCGTCGTCGGTCTGACGACAGTGTTCGGTGTCGGTGGAGGCACTAGTTCATTCGCAGAGATTGAAGATGCCGACTTGATCTTGCTTTGGGGATCTAATGCACGTGATGCCCACCCGATTTTTTTTCATCATCTGCTGAAGGGCATCAAGAATGGTGCTCGAATGTGGGCGATCGATCCGAGGCGTACCTCTTCGGCGAAATTCGCTGATACTTGGTTAGGGCTAGAGGTCGGCTCAGACATTGCTCTCGCCAACGCTCTAGCCAGAGAGATCATTCACAATGGACACGCTGATGAGGAATTCATTGCCAACGCTACGAGCGGGTACGCCGAGTTCGCGGCTTCCGTAGAAGACTGGACCCCTGAACGGGCCTCGGATGCAACCAAACTGCCAACTGCAGAAATCCGAGCGCTGGCGCTTGCCATCGGACAGAGCAAGAAAGTGCAGATTTGTTGGACGCTAGGAATCACAGAGCACCACACCGGTGTCGACAATGTTCACGCTCTAATCAACTTGGCTTTGCTAACCGGCAACGTTGGCCGTTGGGGTAGTGGACTTGTACCTCTCCGAGGCCAGAACAACGTGCAGGGCGGCGGAGACATGGGCGCGATTCCGCTGCGTCTCCCCGGTTTCACGGATGTTTCGGACGCCGTGCAACGCGAGCGGTGCGAGAGAGAGTGGGGCGCCAGCCTGCCAGATCAACGTGGTTGGCATATGAGCGAAATGTTCGACGCGATGCATGAGCGAGCACTACGAGCGCTTTGGGTTATAGGCGAAAATCCAGCGGACTCAGAGGCCGACGCAGACCACGCGCGTGCGGCGCTGAGTGGACTAGACATTCTCGTTGTTCAGGACTTGTATCTGACTCGTACCGCGCAGCTCGCGGATGTGGTGTTCCCAGCCGCTGCGGCCTGGGCAGAGTCAGATGGAACTGTTACCAATTCTGAGCGGCGTGTCCAGCGGGTCAGACGCGCTGTCGCTCCTCCAGGCGAAGCGCATGACGACCTCGAAATCATTTTTGATGTCGCGAAGATTTGCGGCCACGATTGGGGAAGCCCAGACGCAGAGGTGGTCTGGGATGAGTTGCGGCGGGTCTCGCCTAGTCATGCGGGAATGACCTACGCGAGGCTGTCTGACCTCGGCGGGTTGCAGTGGCCATGTCTCGACGAGTCTGATCCCGGCGCTCCGTTCTTACACGGTCGCTTATGGCAACAACCATTGGTGGGCGCACGGGCTCCGTTCGCTGCAGTCGAATGGAGGCCACCGCTTGACACACTCGACGACGACTACCCATTCCGCCTCACGACAGGGCGGGTCATTGACAGCTACAACACGGGAGTTCAAACTGAGCGTTATCCTTCGCCGATTCGCACGGGCGACACTCTCGATATTTGTCGTGCCGATGCCTCGAGCATTGGCGTAACTTCGGGTGACCGCGTCGCGGTCGCGTCGCGCCGAGGGGCAATCGAGATGACGATTCGTATAGTCGAGGGTTTGCCGCGCGGACTGGTTTTCTCGACCATGCATTTTCCGGGCGCGGCCGATGTCAACAGACTCATAAGCGATGCATGGGACCCGAAGTCGGGTACTGCCGAATTTAAGGCGACCGCCGTGCGGATCGACCGATGCGCTAGCGAAATCGTGGCGCAGTAGCAATGCCTAACGTTCATTTTGGCAACGGGCAGCCAACGACGCGCGAACAGGAAATCGTCGAACAGTTTCTTCTAGAGCCTGAAAGAGCGACTCATGCCCTTTCAGAACGCGTGCTAGTCGGAGGCCCTAGGCGTGCAACCGGAATTCGGCACCTATTGCTCCCAGGGCTCTGGGCTTTACAGGACTCAGTCGGATGGGTGAGCCCAGGTGGCTTAAAGGCGCTTTGTGATTCTTTAGGCGTGCCTTTGGCCGAGGCGTATGGGGTCGCAACGTTTTACGAACTGCTGCAGTCCGAACCACCGCCCGAAGTTCTCATTCGGCAGTGTGACGACATCACATGCATGCTTTTTTCGTCAGGGAACCTCGGAGTCGAGGGATCGCGCGTTGGCTCGAGCTGCCTTGGCCAATGTGATTCGTCGGCGGCTGCCGTCGTGCAGCGACCAGGACACGGCACTGCGATCGTGACTGAGTCCGTTGGGGCGAGCACACCAGTGGTTGCGGCTCCAGCGGGTGCAAGGTTGCTGCGTAGGATCTTTAATGGCGGTGCCACAACAATCGCGGATTACCGGAGTGTTGGTGGATACACGGCACTCGAAGTTGCCATAGAAATCGGATCTAGCGGTGTGCTCGGCGCAATCCAACAGAGTGGTTTGCGCGGCCGAGGCGGTGCGGCATTCCCTACGGGGGCAAAGTGGCTGGCGGTCGCCGACAGCTTGAGTTCGACGAAGTACGTGATCGCAAATGCAGACGAATCAGAGCCCGGCACCTTCAAGGATCGGGTGCTCATGGAACAAGATCCGTTCGCGCTCATTGAGGCTCTCACGATTGCAGGTTTGACCGTCGGAGCCGATTGCGGTTGGATATACATCCGTGGTGAATACACGCTCTCGTACGCTCGGATCAAAAGTGCCATTTCAGAGGCACACAGCACAGGATTCCTCGGTGCTGACGTAGCTGGATCTGGCCGCCCCTTCGATATTGAGGTGCGGCGCGGCGGGGGAGCGTACGTATGCGGTGAAGAAACAGCCTTACTTCAGTCGATTGAGGGTTACCGCGGAGAGCCTCGCAGTAAACCGCCGTACCCAACATCTGATGGGCTATTCGGACAACCGACCCTGATCAACAATGTCGAAACACTCGTGAATGTTTTGGAAATCCTTCACCAAGGCCCTGCAGAATGGCGGAGCGTCGGTTCCGCGGAGTCTCCTGGCACTCGGCTCTTTTGCCTCTCCGGCCATGTAGCTCGACCAGGCGTGTATGAGCATCCGATGGGAACGACCCTCGGCCGAGTGCTGAGTGATGCTGGGGGAGTTGCAGCGGGGTCAGAACTTCAGATGATTCTTTTGGGTGGCGCTGCTGGAGGGTTCGTGTCGCCTGAGCAACTGCATGTGGAACTCAGTTTCGAGGGTGCTCGTTCTGCTGGACTCAGCCTCGGGTCCGGGGCCATCGTTGTATTTGACGCAAGTGTCGACCTCCCGAAAGTCGTAGCTCGGGTCGCCAAATTCTTTGCGAACGAGTCCTGCGGGAAATGCGTACCCTGTCGTATCGGCACGCAAAGGCAAATGGAGATCGTTGCAGGACGTTCTGGGGGCCTTCGGGTGCTTGACGATCTCGATCAGGTCATGACCGACTCATCGATCTGCGGTCTCGGCCAAGCCGCGTCATCATTGGTCCGATCCGCGCGAAATCTTGGTGTCATTTGAGCATTCGAGTAGTGATCGATGGCATCGAGGTCGACGCCAAAGCTGGCGCCACCATTCGCAGCGCTGCCGAAACGGTTGGAATCGAAATTCCGACGCTTTGCTGGGCGCGAAATTTGAATCCTGCAAATGCTTGTCGACTCTGCGTCGTCGAAGTGGAAGGCACACGACCTCTGGTTGCATCGTGTTCTCGCACAGTCGAAGATCAGATGGTGATCACTACAAACTCCGCACGCGTTCGAGAGAACCGCAGGTCGGTTCTGGAGTTACTTGCATCTGCGGTCGAACTCGATTGGGCCGAATCCGAGCTAGTCGCACACTTCGTCGAATACGAAGCGCGTAGCGACCATTTCGATGGTACGAAGCTAGAAGAAGCATCGAAGATTCATGATGACCTCTTCGCTCGCGAGTATTCCCGGTGCGTTCTTTGCTACAGGTGCGTCGATGCATGTGGCGACCAAGCGCAACACACCTTCGCTATTGCGATCGCTGGGCGCGGTTTCGAAAGCAGAGTTTCTACAGAGTTCGATGTGCGATTGCCAGACAGTGCGTGTGTCTATTGCGGAAACTGCATCGCAGTTTGCCCTACAGGAGCCTTGACACCCTTGACGGAGTTCGTAATGCGAACCGAATCCACTTGGGTTCAAGAGCGACAGGTCGTGACGCACACGGTGTGCGCATTTTGCGGAGTCGGATGCAATCTCGAACTTCACGTTCAAGATGACAACATCGTCAAAGTGACGAGTCCGAGTGATCACGACATCAGCCTCGGGAACTTGTGCATCAAAGGTCGATTTGGTTGGCAACATCTCGATTGACCTCGCGGGACTCAGCTACTACTACATGATTGCGCGAGGATGGTCTGCGTGCATAACGACAGGGAACTAATCGAGCGTCGTATCGAGCGCGCCTACTTCGAGCGACTGTTGCCCGCGATACACGGTGATTCCGTGTCGCTCGATTTGCTCGCGTGGACTGCGCCCGGCGAACCGGTACGGTTCGACGAAGCAATGGCGCATGAATTCAAGCCATTCAACATCGGAGATCGCTGGGCGAGGCCATGGGGCACCACATGGTTCAAGTTGTCAGGAGAGATTCCGAACGAATGGCAAGGTCAAGAGATCGAAGCCGTAATCGACATCGGCTTCCACGGGATTGATCCAGGATTTCAGGCAGAGGCGATGCTCTGGAACACAGATGGAAGTCCGCGTTGTGGAGTGCACCCCGACCGGCGGTTCGTTTCGCTCGACGGAATGACCGCAGGCGACTCTATTGAACTGATTCTTGAAGCTGCTGCAAACCCGGGCATCGGTGGACCAGTTACCCCGATGGGTTCGCGGACAACTGCGGGTCAAAATCCGCTGTATGCGTTTAGACGTGCAGACATCGGTATCTTCTTTCGAGAAGTTGAAGCACTGTGTCATGAAGTGAACGTGCTTCAAGGCACAATGAAATCGTTGCGCTTAGATGATGGCCGCCGTAGCAGGATCTTGCGGACGATGGAGCGAGCACTCGACGTTCTCGATCTCGACGACGTGGTCGGCACGGCTGCGAAGGTTCGCGCCGTATTGTCGCAAGCCCTGAGCGTGCCAGCGAGAGATAGTTCCCACCAGATCGTGGCCGTCGGGCACGCTCACATCGATAGCGCATGGTTGTGGCCTGTCAGGGAAACCGTCAGGAAATGCGCGCGAACATTTAGTTCTGCTGTCGAACTCATGAACCGCGACGCCGACTACAAGTTCGTGTGTTCGCAAGCACAACAGTATGCATGGATGGAGCAGCAGTATCCGGAGCTGTTTCAGAAGATCGCAGAGAAAGTTGCGACGGGCCAGTTCATTCCCGTCGGGGGTATGTGGGTAGAAGCCGACATGAACCTGCCAAATGGCGAGTCGCTTGTGCGGCAGCTGGTTCACGGTCAGCGGTACTTCGAATCTCGCTTCGGTATTCGATGTCGTGAAGTTTGGATTCCGGACGTTTTCGGATACCCAGGGAGCTTGCCTCAGATATTTGCCGCTGGCGGTTGCGATCGATTCGTGACGCAGAAACTTTCATGGAACAAGCAAAACAAGCTGCCACATCACACGTTCAAGTGGACCGGCATCGATGGCACCTCAGTCCTCACGCATTTCCCGCCAGTCGATACCTATAACGCTCTAGTCACGCCCGAACAAGCGACGTATGCGGCAAAGAACTTCCGCGACGATGGCTGGAGCAACTGGTCATTGATGCCATACGGCCACGGCGACGGCGGTGGCGGTCCGACCAAAGAGATGGTTGCGCGTGCGAAGTTGATTTCCGATCTTGACGGTGTGCCGAGCGTCCACCTCGGAACTGTCGATGGCTTCTTCCAAGCGGTCGAGACCGACATCGCGGCTGATCCTGCAGCACTTCCAGAGTGGCGCGGCGAGCTCTATTTCGAAATGCATCGCGGCACATTCACGAGCCAATCGAACGCCAAGATCGGTAATCGTCAAGCTGAGAATCTCCTCCGCGAGGCCGAACTTTGGTGGGCGTACCTAGATGGTGGGCCGAAGGCGCAGCTCGACGAACTCTGGAAGACTGTCTTGCTATTGCAGTTCCACGACATCATTCCGGGCAGCGGTATCGCATGGGTATACGAAGATGTCGACCGTGACTACGCACGCGTGAACGAATCCCTTAAAGGGATTATCGCCGATGCGCTCAGAGCGTTGGCCCCACCCTCACTGACTTTCGTCAATCCCGCCACCCACGATCGTGACGAAGTTGTTGAGGTAGTCATCGATGGCGAGGTCGCAGGTGCTTCGCAGCGTCTAGCGAGCGGCAAGACAGCTATCCGTGCGATCGTGCCAGGGCTATCGCTCGCTGAGGCAGGGTCGAACGCTGTAGACGGCACAGTCGAAATTGTTGGTTCCACGATGAGGAACGACTTCGTGTCGATTTCGTGGAACGAAGCAGGTGCACTCACGTCGTGCTTTGATCTGTTGCGGAGGAGAGAATGTATTCCTCATGGCACGGCAGGTGCGGTGATTGAGCTTTCGCCCGATTTCCCCAACGAATACGACGCGTGGGACCTCGAATCCTGGGCGCGTCGCAATGCAGTTGTCATCGACAATTGCGTGTCGATCGAGGTCGTAGACAACGGTCCGCTCGTCGGCCGTGTCCGAGTTACTCGCGAGTTCGGAAGTTCGCGACTGTCTCAGACGTACGTAATTCGCGCAGGCTCGGCCAGAGTCGACATGGAGTTCTCTATCGACTGGCACGAACGCGAGCATCTCTTAGCTGTGGCGTTCCCGCTCGATGTCAAGACCGAGAATGCCACATGCGAGATTCAGTTCGGGCATGTGAACCGCCCTACGCATGCCAACACCAGTTGGGATGCAGCAAAATTCGAAGTTTGCGCGCATCGATGGGTTGACGTGAGCGAACCGGAGTTCGGTATCGCCGTCTTGAACAACGGTCGTTACGGACACGCCGTGCAATCGACATCTGCCACCGGTAGCGAGATCCGCGTTTCTCTGCAGAAGGGCGCACGGTTCCCAGATCCGATGGCAGACGATGGTCACCACGAAGTGACATTGAGTCTGTTGGCCCACGGTTCGGGATTGCGCGAAGTTGTGAACCAAGCCGAAGCGTTGAACCTGCCGATTCGGGCGGTCGAAAACGGATCGGCCGCCCGATGCCCACAGCCAATCGTTCGGGTCGACAATTCGGGCGTCCTTGTTAGCGCCGTCAAGCGGTCCGATTCGAACGACGACCTAATCCTGCGTGTGTGGGAAGCCGTCGGAGACCGCGCGATTTTGGCCTCCGTGCCAGATGGTCGTCATCGGACGAATCTGCTCGAAGATACAGTGGGCGAGGCGGAGACGGGACCAGCGGTGCTGCGACCGTTCGAAATCGTCACCTGGTGCATCTAACGTGGCGCCGATGTCTAACCAGGTAGCCACCGTAAGAACCGATTGGACGCGCGCCGAAGTCGAGGAAATCTACTCACGCGGATTGCTCGACCTGGTCAACGCAGCAGCGCATATCCATCGCGAGTTCCACGATCCAACCGAGATTCAAATGTGCCAACTGATATCTATTAAGACCGGAGGCTGCCCGGAGGATTGCAGCTATTGCAGCCAGTCGGTCCACAATGAGAGCCCGGTAATGGTCGAGCCTCTTATGCCGCTCGACGAAGTACTAGCTGTAGCGCGTCGAGCCAAGCGTAACGGTGTTACCCGCCTGTGTATGGGTGCTGCATGGCGTGAAGCGAAGGACAACGCGCAGTTTGAGCGCGTTCTCGACATGGTCCGCGGGGTCAACGACATAGGACTTGAGGTCTGTGCAACCCTGGGAATGATCACTCCTAAGCAGGCCGAGCGGTTAGCAGAAGCCGGCCTCTACGCCTACAACCACAACCTAGATACCTCAGAAGAGTTCTATTCAGAGGTCATCACGACGCGCACATATCAGGACAGACTCGACACGATCGAAGCCGTGCGCACGACAGATTTAACTGTGTGCTGCGGTGGCATCATTGGAATGGGCGAAGGCGATTCTGACCGGATCGGATTGCTACATCGTTTGGCAACCCTTGATCCGCATCCAGAGTCGGTTCCAATAAATGTTCTAGCAAAGTACGAGGGCTCAAAGCTAGAAAGTGCCGACGAGGTCGACGCAACAGAGACCGTGCGCATGGTGGCCGTTGCTCGGATACTGATGCCAGAATCAGTTGTGCGGTTGAGCGCTGGCCGCGACAAGATGAGCGAATCCGATCAGGCGATGTGTTTCTTGGCTGGAGCGAACTCAATATTCTCGAGTGAACGCAACATGATGCTTACGTCTGTTTCGGAATGCGCCGACCACGCAACAGACAAGGCGATGCTTGCGTCCCTTGGGCTGCGTGCTCGTGACTAGACAATCGATTTAGCGCAGCCCACTATGCACTCGCAGAAGAGCCTCGTTCGGATTCAGCGGAAGCTCAAGCAGTGGTTCACGCAAGTCCGCGACGCTCGGTCCGTATTTAGCAGCTAATGGCGCGAGCGCGTTTAGATCGAAGTTATAGAGCGCAGCAGCGTTCCCGGCAAGCATCTTTCGGATATCCGCTTCCTCGACGCCTTGAAACACCTGTCGCAAGTGTTCGCGAGTGAACGGACCGGTTCCTTCGTCGTGCGGATAGTCGCTACCCCACATGAAACGATCTGGACCCAGCGTGTCGCGGACCTGGACATCGCTGATGCCTGGTTGTGAAACGCCCATCCAACAATTGCGCTGGAAGTATTCCGTAGCAGATAGGGACGGAATCACGTCTGCGCTATAGGCAAGCTCGCCAGTACGACCCGTCTTTCGAATCTGGGCCATCAGTTGATCCATCTGCTTGAGGATCGCTGGAACCCAGTGACAACCGGTCTCTGTGATGACAAACTTGAGCCGGTCAAAACGTTCGAAGATGCCCGACAAGATGAACTGCACGAGCGGTCGCTGTGAATAGAAGATCACTTCGTTGATAAAGACAAGCGGCGATGCTGGGAACCTGCCGTAATCAGGTGCACCAGTCCCGCCGTGAAGATTTAGTGGTACGTCGAGGTCCTGGCACACCTCCCAAAGGCGGTCGTATGCCGGATCGATCAAGGGCGAAACCCAATTGCAATCGGGAGGAATATTGGGGAGGAGTACGCCACCACGTAGACCGTTCTCCTTAATGAAGTGAACATCTTCGATTGCGTCGTCGATGTTGTTCAGGAAAATCTGTCCGACACCAGCGCGACGCTCTGGGAAGCGGTTGCAGAAGTCAACTAGCCAGCGATTATGTGCGCGAACGCCAGCGTGGCGGAGTTCATATTGCTCAGCGGTCGGTGGTTTCGCGAAAAGGACGAAGCTCGGAAAAAATGGTGGAATCGTGTTCGGGAAGACAACCTCGGCGACGATTCCGTCGGTCTCGCAGTCTGAGTTTCGTCGGTCGTCGTCCCAGTTGCGGACGCGTCCGCCGTCTTGTAGGTCTCGATACGGGTTCTTGTACTTCTCGCGCCATGCATCGAAGTCCTCACGATATTTGGATTCGAGGTACTCGCGATATTGCTCGTGGCTACCGCCGGCGTGACAGTCAGCGGAAATGATTGTGTATGGCGCATCCGATGTAGTTGTCATGAATCGAACTCTACCTAGAGAACGCCAAACATGCCTGTCGTGGGGCTAGTCGATCGGAAGCTCCGTGAAATCCGCGGGCCGCTTCTCCAAGAACGCGGTAATTGCCTCGGTGTTCGCGGGGCCGCCAATCAGTCGGGCGAATACGGCGTCTTCACGAGCGCGGGCTTGGCGGACGGCGTCTGAACGAGCGGCAACAATGAGTTCCTTCGTCGCGATTAATGAAGCGATCGGCATTGCTGCAATTTGTTTCGCTACAAGATGAGTCTCGGCCATTAGAGAGTCTGCAGGTGACACCCGAAATGCGAGCTTCGCTTGAAGAGCTTGGTCGGCACTGATCCACTCGGCTGTGTACAAGAAATAGGAGGCAGTCTGCAGCCCCATCAGGGCCGGAAAGGTGTAGCTAGATCCCGCTTCGGGAGCGACACCGAGTGTTGGAAACGGCAGTTTGAGGCGTGCTGTGTCTGCCATGAATACGAGGTCACAGAACCCGAGCATGGTCGCGCCAATCCCAACGCCAATCCCATTGACGGCGGCAATGACAGGTTTCCTGAATTCGGCTAAACAGTTTGTAAACGCCGGGAAGCCATGACCGCGTGAATCAGAAGCAACCGACGACATCTCGTTCATGTCTTGGCCTGAACAAAATCCTCGACCGGTACCAGTGAGAACCACGACCGCAACGGTCGGGTCTGCTTCAGCTTCTGCGAGCGCATCCGCTGAGGCCCAATACAGCGCATTGTTCATTGCATTGAGCGCCTCGGGGCGGTTGAACGAGATCGTTCTGACCCTGTTGTCGTTGGAAATTTCGATCACTAGCGACGTACCTCTGTTCTTGGGATGAATGTGACGTTCGCTCCTGTCGAGATCTTCGCCAAGGAGACGTAGCCGGACTGTCGTTGCGGTTCGGCCTGAGCGTCGATCACGATCTTGAAACTATGACGCTCGCCCTCCTTGGCTGTGACTCGCCTGCTGCGCGCATGAGGATTTATTGCAAATGCAATCGCGTCGAGTGCCGGGTGTGAGTCATCGCACGTGTCGAAGGTTGCGAGCCATGAGTGCGCGTCGGCCTCGTCAAAACATGGACCCTCGAGCAAACTGAAGCGAAGTTGAGAGTCGTCGATGAGCACAACTTTCGTTGCGACGTAAGAGTGCGGGAAGAACACGGGATGCATTTGCAAAACCTTCGCAATCGCGCTCGCGTCGTCGGTTCCTAGTTGCAACTCGTCCCGAAGGCGCTCTGCTCCAATGCCGGCTACGCCAGCAAATATTTGGGGAGCAAACTCGGCGGCCTCGGCCTCTCCCCATCGCTGAGCGACGCAAGTCAGGAAGGCTCTCGAGACCAGGTGAATCTGCACTCCGATTTCTTGCAGCGCGATCACTAGAGCGCTGTGGCTTAGGTCTTCGAGATGAAAGTTCGGATCGATGTCGCCTGACAGGTCTGGCCACCCGCCAGGTTCGCGGTCCTCTAATGGAACGTCAATTGGAACGGAAGCGAGGACCGAGCCGCCGACGAGTTGGAGATTGGGGTGCTGCAAGTATTCGCCGCTCTCCTCGTCGATCGTCGCCGTCCAATGGCAATGCGGACTCCGCCGTGCTAGAACTCGGGGCGGTCGGTGAAGAGGTCGGATCTTCGCAAAAGGACTAATCGCTGCGGCCGTTGCATCGAAGGTGGGGTCCTCTATGTCGTGACACATCCGACGTACATAGTCCTCGCCCATCGGTTCAGCATCCATCAGAGCACCACAGTGATCCAGCCAGAACTCACCATGATTGGAGTCGGCAATCGCGAATTGAAAATCGAGGAAATGATGTGGAGCCCCAATATCCAATTTGATGCATTTGAAGAGAGTGGGGATGTCGCTGCCTTCGAAATTGAGGCTGCGCTGGGTGCGTGCCGAATAGATTGGACTAGCTCCCATCCACTCTTCGATCGCAACCTGTGTCATCTCGGTTGCGGTGTGCTTGCTGAGCACGAGAGGCATACCGACCCGATCTTGAAGGTGGCCTATCAAGAGCCACTCACGCCCGAGGCGGGCTAGCGCACGGCGGCTGAAGTCAGCGATTGTCGTACCGGCTTCGAAAGGACCTGAATAGTTCTCGAGGAGCCGAAGAGATGACATTCGCGCGTACTCTAGAGCGGTTCTTTTAGATATCTGAGAGGGAAGAAGATGCGTGGAATTGTCTTCGTGGGCGATGGCAAGGCTGTGGTCACGGATGATCTTGAGGTCCGGGCTCCTAAACCTCACGAGGTAGTGGTCCGAATGGTGAACGCTGGGGTCTGTCACAGCGACCTCTCAGTATTGGACGGCACAATCGCATTCCCGACACCTTGTGCGATGGGCCACGAGGGTGCTGGAGTGATTGAAGAAGTCGGCAGCGCTGTCAAGTCGGTAGTGATTGGTGACCACGTGGTCATCTCGACCCTCGCAAATTGCGGACGCTGTTCCGCTTGTGCGCGCGGGATTCCAACACGTTGCCGTAGCTCGATCGGCAATATGTCTCGACCGTTCACGTATTTGGGCGACCCATGCTTCAATTTCGCGGCGTCGTCGTGTTTTTCGGAGCGGACTGTGATCGACGCGATTCAGGCAGTCAAGATCGATTCAAGCGTTCCCTTTACTTCTGCCTGTCTCATTGGCTGTGGTGTGATCACAGGCATGGGTGCAGTACTGAATCGCGCGAAGGTTGCTCCAGGCGAAACTGCAGCGGTATTCGGCGTTGGTGGAGTTGGTCTAAACGCGATCCAAGCCTTGAGGCTCTCGGGCGCAGCGCGCATCATTGCAGTCGATACGCTCGCATCGAAAGAATCTTTGGCTAAGCAGTTTGGTGCTACCGACTTCATCAACGCGGCAGAGGTCGATTCCGCATCCGCTGCAATTCGCGATCTTTTGCCAGGCGGGTCAGGAATGTACAACCCGGGCGGAGTCGATTGGGTATTCGAATGCACTGGAGTACCCAAGGTCTTGCACGATGCGATCGACGCTCTCGAATGGGGTGGTACGGCAGTGGCGGTCGGAGTACCTGCAGCAACAGCGATGCTTGAAAAGCCAATTTTCACAAGCTTTGTATATATCGATAAGGGTGTCATCGGATGTCGCTACGGGACCGCCCGGCCGCACCATGACTTCCCCAAGATTGCCGACTGGTATTTGCAAGGCAAGGTGATGCTCGATGAGTTAGTCAGCGCCGTGTACCCGCACTCCGAGTTCGACACGGTGCTCGCCGATATGCATGATGGCAAACTCGCTAGGGGAGTACTCGCCTTCTAAGCCGTTGCCTTGCTCGCAATTTCGGCCGCGCTCATTCCGACCTGGCGTTGAAACCGACCTTTATCGAATGACCGGGTTGAAGTATCGTGCCCGCTAGCAGTAGCTCGCAGAGCCCCAACCGTCGAGTCGGCTCGCGACCTATTTGCGAACGGATCGAAGGAGTACCAGCGCATAGCGTTTTCGTGAGTGATCTTGTCGATCTCGTTCTGCGATACTCCTTGAAGAACGCTCGCTACTTCTTCAGGAGCTTTGGGCCACGAAGAATCTGAATGCGGGTAATCGCACTCCCAAGCGATGTTGTCGATTCCGATCAGGTCGCGGAGTCGGACACCAACCGGATCGCTGATAAAGCAAGTTAGGAAATGTCGGCGGAACACGTCGCTAGGGAGCATGTCGCCGAAATCTTGACCGGTCCATTGATGGTGCATTTCATAGGTGCGGTCTGCCCTGTCTAGGAAGTATGGGATCCAACCTGCGCCACCCTCACTCAGAGCGATGCGCAAAGTTGGGAAGTTCTTTGGTATTCGAGACCAGAGCAGATCAGCAGCCGCTTGGCAAATGTTCATTGGCTGCAACGTGATCATGACGTCGATCGGTGCATCTGGCGCTGTCACCACGAGCTCGCCAGAACTTCCGAGGTGAATTGATACAACTACTTCTTCTTCACAACAAGCGCGCCAAAGTGGATCCCAATGCGGATCGTGAAAACTTGGGTAACCAAGCTTGTGCGGATTCTCCGTGAAGGTGACTGAGTGAACACCCATACGAGCGAGCCGTCGTACCTCCGCCGCTGCAAGCTCCGGGTCCCAAATGATCGGCAAGCCCATTGGAATAAACCTGTCGGGAGCGACGCCACACCACGCCTCGATGTGCCAGTTGTTGTATGCCTGTAACACGGCTAGAGCTAAGTCCTTGTCCGCGCAGGCAGAAAAGAGGCGGGCTGCAAAACCAGGGAAACTCGGAAAACACATTGAGGCGAGTACACCGCCTGCATCCATGTCCTTTATGCGCTCGGCAATGTCGAAGCATCCTGGGCGCATCTCGTCGAACGCAGTTGGCTCTACTCCGTATTCGGATTTCGGCTTTCCAGCGACGGCGTTAAGACCGATGTTCGGAATCACGGTGCCGTTAAACACCCACACATCTGCTCCATCGGGCGTGAGCGAGATTCGCGGTGCGGCATCAGCAAACTTGGTGGCGAGACGGCCATCGAACATGTCTCGTGGTTCGACCAAGTGGTCGTCAACAGAGATCAGGATTAGGTCATTCACTTCGGTCATCTGTGTCGCTCCTCGCACAGCGGCGCTCCCTAGACGGTACCTGACTGTTGGCTTTAGTGCCCGTCGAAGAATCGGGAAATCCAGCCTGAGACCTTCGCGCTGTCAATGGGATTTGAAAGACTCGCCCGAGCCGCGGCGACTTTGCTAGCGCCGATAAGTTCCACCCTGCCTGCAAGTAGGTGATCCGCGAGGTCGGGTACAAACTCAGGGTGTAGTTGGATAGTCCAGGCTCTGTCGCCGACGACCATGCCCCCAATCGGGCATGTCCCATCGGTGGCTTTGGCAAATACCGTCGCATCGCCTGGCGGAATAGTGACCTGGTCTTGGTGGCTTGCTACGAGAGCGACCGATCGGGTTCCTACTCCAATCCAACTTGGGGACTCGGTTAGTTCATATTCATGCACTCCGACGTTCCAGCCGTGTGAAGCGCGCTCGACTTTCCCACCCAATGCCTGTGCGAGCAATTGATGGCCGAAACATATGCCGACATATGGCAATTCGAGCGCGATGAATCGTCGGTGTAGCTCTTCGGCTTCGGCAATCCATTCAAGATTGTCATACACCGAGTTGCGCGATGGTGCGCAGATCCAACCGTCGCATTCCCGTTCAGATACAGGGAAGCGTCCCTCGTCGAGGTCGTATCGAATCAGCTCAATCGAGGTGTCGCGGAGGAGATATGCGAAAAGTTCAGGGTAGTCACCATGCAGATGCTGGGACAACGGATCAATGTGACCACACATCAGTAGTCCTATGCGCGTGCTCGTCATGTTGCGATCACCGGAATGAAAAAATTGGAGATGACTCGCTCTCGAGCGGAGGCAACAGGCCGCGGCCGCGCAATATAGGCATCACGCCCTCACCGAACCAGTAGGCCTCTTCAAGATGCGGATAGCCAGAAAGGATGAACTCATCAAAACCAAGTTCGCGGTATTCGCAGATTCGATCGGCAACCTCTTCATAGTTGCCAACTATTGCGGTGCCGACCCCACCGCGAACAAGGCCGATGCCTGCCCAGATGTTCGGGTAGACGACTAGGTCGCTGTCGTCGCCTTTGTGCAAGGCGGCCATTCGCGCCTGTCCGACGCTCTGAGTCTTCGCGAAATCAATCTGCGCCGCTGTTATTGCTTCAGGCGACATCCCTGCCAACAGTTCATCGGCAACTTGCCACGCTTGCTCCGAAGTGGGTCGCGCTATGACGTGGAATCTGACACCAAGAGTGACCTCGCGTGAGCGTTCGCGGGCGAGTTGTCTCATCTTGGCGATGCGAGGCGTGAGTAGATCTGGTGGCTCGCCCCATACGAGATATACGTCGACGTGTTCGGCTGCGACTCGTTCGGCTGCGTCTGAGGCGCCACCGAAATAGATACGCGGTACCGGTTTCGGAGCGATACGAGTGGTCGCCCCGGAAACTTTGTAGTGCTGACCGTCGAAGTCGATTGGGTCGTCGGCCCAAGCGGCCCTCATGATCGCGAGAAACTCGCCTGTGCGTTCGTAGCGAGTTTCTTTGTCATCCCAAACGCCAAAGCGAGCAAGTTCGGATTGCTCTGCGCCCGTAACGATGTTGACTAGGAGTCGTCCACCAGAGACCCTCTGGTATGTCGACGCCATCTGCGCTGCGAGCGTTGGGGTAAGGAGCGTCGGCCGAAAGGCGACGAGGAACTTGATTCGGCGCGTAACCGCGAGAAGCGCCGCCGTGGTGATCCATGCGTCTTCGCAACCGGTTCCACATGGCGTAAGTAGACCATCGAAGCCGAGCCCTTCGCAGGCCTGCGCTATCTGCGCGAGATATCCGACATCAGGAGCGCGAGACACGGAATCGATTCCGGGCATCACGTCGCGCGAGTCGCCGCCTGTAGGCAAGAACCAGTGGACTGCGAGTCCGCGAGTCGAGGCATCGGTCATGACCTGAAGCTAGGCCGTTCTGTACGACCGGGCGAAGATGCGAGCTGTAGCAAGTCGATCCCGAGGTCGGTTGCAAGGTCACGCACGAGAGCAAGAGGAAGGCCGATGACGTTGCTCGGGCTGCCGTCTACGTGCTCGACAAAGACATTTCCAGCGCCCTGCATGCCATACGCACCAGCCTTGTCATCAGGTTCGCCTGTCCCGACGTACCAAGCGATTGCAGCGTCACTCAACTGACAAAACGAAACATGCGTAGCAACGACTCCCGAAACCATTCGGCCCGCGAGAGCCAGGGCCACGCCTGTGAAAACGGTGTGTGTACGGCCAGACAGTACCCGCAAGATTCTCGCAGCATCAAGCCGATCAAGTGGTTTGCCGACGACATCGCCGTCTAGCGCCACGGTCGTATCTGCCGCGATGATCAGCTGGTCGGTCATTGCAGTGGCAACGGCTTCGGCTTTAGACCTAGCCACCCGGACTACGTACGACTCAGGATCCTCGCCCGAAAAGTGGTTTTCATCGACAGCAGGATCGACGATGGCGAACACGAGTCCAAGCGAAGCTAGTAAGTCGCCACGACGTGGAGATGTGCTTGCGAGAATGATTTCGGTCAACCGCCGCTCACCGTCAATTCGGCAGCGCGATCAACTGGAGGGGAAGCCGAATGTGCGTTCATCCAGCCGTGCGGGAGGGTCACCTCTTGGGGACCCTTGCGCGTACCGCGGCTAATGCCACGATTCTCGAGGGGTAGCACGAGGTCACGATCGAAGTCAGCGAGGCGTGAACCGAGTTCGACGAGGGTCGCCGATTGCATTAGCGCACGCCGATTCCACCCCCCTACTGCGTACCCTCCCAAGTACCACCCGACGTGCTTTCGAATCGCCAGGACTGCACGATCGTGTCCATGATGCTCAGCTAGCAAATCGGCGTGTTCGATGATCGTGTCGCAAACTTCGCCCAGAGTCGGTGGTTCAGGGATGGGCTCACCTGCAAAAGCGGCACCGAGGTCACGAAATAGCCATGGATTACCTAAACAACCACGACCAATGACGACACCGGCACAATCTGTTTGTCGCAGCATCTCCTGGGCATCGGTCGCTGTCCAAATATCGCCGTTGCCCAGCACAGGGGTACCTGGCAACTCGGCGACTAGTTCCGTGATCGCATCCCAACGTGCCGTTCCAGAATACAACTGAGCTGCTGTTCGCGCATGTAGCGCTACGGCAGATGCACCTGCGTCGACGGCTGCGTGGGCGGCTGGAACGAATGTGAGACGTTCCTCATCAATGCCCATCCGCATCTTCACGGTTATCGGGATTCCTCCACCTCCGTCGACCGCTGCGGCGACGATTGCCTCGACGAGGCGTGGGCGTGCAGGGACCGCGGCACCACCGCCATGCCGCGTCACTTTGCGAACGGGGCAGCCGAAGTTGAGGTCTATATGGTCGACGCCGCGGCCTACGAGAATTCGAACTGCTTCGCCGATGATGGCTGCGTCCGTTCCGTAGAGTTGCAAGCTCCTGGTCGTCTCGTCGGTGTCGAACGCTGTGAGATCTTCGGAACGAGTGGAATCTTCGACTAGTCCGCGAGCATTGACCATTTCCGAAACGAGGAGTGACGCACCATGCCGCCGACAGAGCCGACGGAATGCTCTGTTAGTTACTCCAGCCATTGGCGCAAGTACTACTGGGGTAGCAAGCTGAAGGCGACCGATCCGCAACATCTTCTCAGATTATGGGAGACGGGCTAGTTGGTTTGGGGTGTGTTGAGCGCGCGCACGTTGTCGCGAAGAATCATCTGTTTCTGGGCATCTGGGAAGGATGCGAGTTCGCTCACATAGTTGAGGGGCTCGGGCATGCCCTCGATATGCGGCCAGTCAGAACCGAAGATCACGCGATCGGCTCCCATCAGATCGACTACCTCGTGCACGTTGTCTTCCCAGAACGGGTTGATCCACACATGGCGCATAAATGTCTCGACGGGGTTCTCAGCAAAGTAACCGGGCATCTTCTTCGAAGTGCTGAGGAGTTTGCTGAACAGGTCGGATAGGAATCCGCTGCCATTTTCTACAGAAGCGATCCGCACATTTGGGAAACGATCGAACAGCTTCTCGAATGATGCCGTAATCAAGAAGTCGTATGCGGCCCTTTCAATCGCGAACGATTTGACACTCGGCTTCCAACCACCGCCGCTGAGCTGTGCGCTAAATCCGTCCGGAGCGTAACCATTTAGTGCATAGCCACTGTCGCCTGCGTGAACGACCACGGTTATCCCGGCCTCGTTAACGCGTGCCCAGAAAGGATCGAAACATGGATCGAAGGGTGAACGATATCCGAGAGCCGTGCATGCTGCTGCTGGGCGCATCACGATCGTGGTAGCTCCCTCACTAAGTACCCAATCCAATTCACGAACCGACCATTCGACATCTGCGAGCGACAAGTAAGGAGCAGCAAAAATTCGCTCCGCGTAGTGAAATCCCCAGTCTTCACTGAGCCAACGATTGAATCCTGTGAATGTTGTAGTGACTGCAAATGGATCGTGTTTGAGAAGTTCTTCGTAGAGCACACCGAGCGTCGGGAATAACCAGATGCTTTCGAGTCCGTGGGCATCGAGTTGGTGGACCCTTGCATCACGATCGCGATACGACGAAGGAATGGGTTCGCGCTCGGTCAGAAATTCCCACGGCTGCCGACCATCGGGGTTCCCGCGGAAATAGTCGTGCATCGCGCCAGCTGTGGCGATTGGATTGAAGGTCGGGTTTGTTACCGCCCGACTGAGTTGGCCGCCGACGACGTGGTACCTCCGGCCGTCAACCTCGGCCCACTGCACGCAACGTGGTTGCAGCGCAGGAGGAACATGCCGTGTGAAGGCATCGAGAGCCTCGTAGTAGTGGTTGTCGGCATCGAATGCACGAAAGGCGCTGTCGCCGAAGTTGGGGGAGTCGCTCACTGGATAATCCTAGAACGCGTTCTAGGAACGGGGCTTACTCGCCGTCGGTGTCCGAGGGTCGGCGGTGGCCTTGCTGGCCTTGCTGGCCTTGTTGGCGTTGATGCGCTTGGCGAGGCGTGGTGCACCAAGCGCGACCGCACCGAGCGCAACTACGCCTAACGACATGAGCACGAGCGCGAAATTGTTGCGTTCTGCACCGCTATTTGCAACAGTGGTCGACGATTGAGCGAGTAGCGATTGAAGCAAAATCATGCCCATGGGTTTATCCGATCTACCTCTTGAAACTTAATGGCCGTTTGTGACACATTCACACGTCATCATCTACTTCGTACACGATGTCCCAACGGTCGAGGCAGTCTTCGCACCGGTATGCGAGCACGTCTCCCCGAACTGGCGGTTCCTCATTGTCGAGATGAGTGAGAAGGTGAGCACGCCCGAGACAGTCGACGCAGACGATAATTCGAGGGACGTCGATCAATTTCTTGGCTCCGGAATTGGTTTGGTACCCATCAGATCACGACGACACTGCGGAGAATTTCGCCGCGGTGCATCTTTTCGAAGGCGCGCTCCACATCGTCGATGGAGATTGTCTCGCTCACAAACTTGTCGAGTGGGAAGCGGCCTTGCAAGAAAAGATCGACGAGCATCGGAAAATCACGGCTCGGCAAACAGTCGCCGTACCAACTCGGCTTCAGAGCACCGCCACGTCCGAAGAACTCGATCATCGGGATGGACGGCATCATCATGTCCGGTGTCGGAACACCTACCTGTACGACCGTTCCCGCGAAGTCGCGGGCATAGAAAGCCTGTTCAAGTACTGCAGGATGGCCGACTGCTTCAATGCAGACGTCAGCACCATTTCCTCCCGTCAGTGATTTGATCTGCTCTACGACCTCGGCGCCCAATGCGTTGATCGTGTGGGTCGCGCCGAACTCTTCCGCCCATCGCAATTTCTGATCATCTAGATCAACGCCAATGATCGTGGTGGCGCCAGCAAGTTTCGCAGCGGCAATTGCCGCGTTGCCCACTCCACCACATCCGAACACTGCGATGCTGTCGCCCTTGCCAATCCCACCTGTGTATGTAGCAGCCCCGAAGCCAGCCATCACGCCACATCCGAGTAGCCCGGCGGCGCTAGCAGGAGCTAGCGCATCTACTTTCGTGCACTGACCTGCGGCGACAAGCGTCTTTTCGGCGAAGGCACCGATTCCGAGAGCGGGCGATATCTCGGTCCCGTCGAGAAGGGTCATCTTTTGGACAGCGTTAAAAGTATTGAAACAGAGCCACGGCTTTCCTTTGTTGCACGAACGGCAACTCCCGCAAACTGCACGCCAGTTGAGAACGACGAAGTCGCCAATTTCGAGCCCACTGACACCGTCTCCGATCGCTTCGACTACTCCTGCGGCTTCGTGTCCGAGAAGGAATGGGAAGTCATCGTTGATGCCACCATCGCGGTAGTGGAGATCAGTATGACAAACGCCGCACGCCTGCACGTTGACAACTGCCTCGCCGGGTCCGGGATCTGGTACCAGAATTGTCTCGACCGTCACCGGCTTGCCTTTGGCTGTAGCGACAACGCCTCTGACTTGGTACGGCATTTCGATCCTCCACTAGAAAATTGTTGTTCGCGTCGTGAGCCAGCACACTATTCAGCCGAGATATTCGCCGCCATTGACATCGAGTGTCTGACCAGTAATCACACGGCTCCACGGTGACGCGAAGAAGACAACTGCGTTCGCGATGTCGTCCTGCGGTGGAATCTCGCGAAGCGGGATCTCGGCCTCGCGCTCACTTCGAATTACTCCGACATCGACGTGGCGTTCTTGGGCCATCCAGCCGAGATACATCTCGACACTCGGCCCTCCAATCCAGCCGGGTGCGACTGCATTGACTCGAACCTTCGAAGGACCGAGCTCGAGTGCTAGCCCCTGCATCGTTGTGTGAAGCGCGGCCTTGCTCCCTGAGTAGTCACCTTCGTTTTCGCGAATTTTGCGCATGCTCATTGACAAAATGAAGATGACCGATGCGTCTCCGTGCTCTTTCGCTGATGTCTTGAGGTGGGGAATCGCGGCTTGCGTGACGTTTAAGCTTCCCCATACATTTAGTTCGTATACCTTCCGCCACTGATTCAGATCTGCGGTTTCGAATGGAGCAAATCCAGACGAGCGAAAGGCGTTATTCACGAGAATATCGATACGACCAAAATCGTCAATTGTCCGTTGAATCAGTGAATCAGCTGATTCTCGGTCACAGATGTTGGTCGGGACGCAGATACTGGTTCCGCCTTCGGCCGCGATTTCTAGACGCGTTTGTTCAAGGTTCGCCTCGGTCCGCGCTGCGAGCACGACCGTCGCACCCTCTCTAGCGAGCGCTCGAGCATTTGCCTGCCCGAGTCCGGGGCCAACGCCCGCGACTATTGCAATTTTGCCGTCAAGTATTCCCATGACGCCAAAGTAGTCACGTCAAGGGCTCTGCATGTGAACGGGGAAGACCGAGAGTGACTCTTCAGGAATCGTGGCGACCTGCCGAAGATTTGGGCGTGGCGGGCAGCTTGGAGCCGCATTGCAGATTATGGGAGTGGCCCCTGCTGGGGCGACCACCTACAAGTCGGTGACGGTCGGCGCTGTCGAACCGCTTCGCGTCGCTCCACTGACAGTCAGCTCGGATGCGATGCGCTCTGCCGCAGACAAGCGTGTTCAGGTCGAAGCTGTGGTGTTTCTGGCTGAGCAATCCAATATCGATTTACGGCCAGAGGAGTTGCGTAGGCGCCTTGCCATAAGGCGCTACACAGAGCAGGGGGCTGAAGACCGCTCTCGCCGACGTGATGGGTTCGCCTAGCTAGCTGATTTCGGGACGCCAATCGGACTTCGGGTCCCAGACATCATCGATCTAACGAGGGGCTCGAAATGTTCGAGCGGCAACGTGTCGTAGTTGGGATCGAACGCAACCTGGTCCCATTCATCAGCGAAGCTGGCAGCTAGGTCGTACCACTCTTGCCCCTCGTACTGATCTCGAGCGTTGGGATCACCGCCAAAGTGCGCGTAATAGTGGCGACCCTGAAAATCTTGGTGCGCCTTAATCATCCAGTACACGTCATTACGCACGTAGGGTTTGATTATCGCTGCAGCGATCTCAGGATGATTGGGGACACTGATCGCTTTGCCAATGTCGTGCAGGAGTGCTGCAAACACGATCTCCTCGTCGGCCCCTGCGCGTTCTGCGAGTGTGGCAGTCTGCAGCGAGTGCGTGAGTTGATCCGTTGAGAATCCGTCAGTGATATCTGAGAGGGATCGCAACATCGCGAGCGTGCGGTCCGCTACGCGCGGTTGATTCTTAAATGTTTCGGCTCCGATGACCGCCCACTCTTCTGCCGTCGATTCGTCCATGCGTGTGAAAGTCGATGTCATGATCGCAGTATTTCACACCATTTAGCGAGCGAGCATTTCGGTGATCAGACGGCTGAGTTCTACCGGGCTGTCTCCTTGGATGCTGTGGCCCGCATCGTCGAAGATATGAACTCCCGCGTTCGGTCTGAGACGCAACAATTCGCTTACGTCCTCTTCCGAGACAACGGGTGATTTCGCTCCGCGCGCGAGTGTGAGGGGCATCGTCGATGCCCCAATGGCCTGCCACAGGTTGGCGAGTCCTGGCAGGACGGACCCATCTGCACCGGCGCCAGTCCCGCGTCTCGGCAGGTCGTAACGCCATCGCCAGCGACCGTCTGCGTCGGGCGCCGCATTGTGCATGATCCCTCGTCGCAAAGATCGCTCGGATCTTGTTGGATTGAACATGACAGTCCGCTCGAGGATCTGTTCGAAGGAATCGAAATATTGCGGCCCATCAATAAACTGATGGATTGTCTTAGCCTTTTCACTGTCGACACCAGGTGTCACATCGACGAGTAGAAGGCTCCTCACGAGGTCCGGTGCAATCGCGCTGAGAGCGATACTCGTCAGACCACCGAGCGACATCCCAACAACGAGGCGCGGTGCCGGGCATAGGGATCGCAATGCGACCTCGATCGCTCGAGCGTTCTCGTCGGGCCAGTATGCGTGATCGTGGCGATGATCTGAATGGCCGTGCCCCGGCATGTCAATCGCGACGAGAGGACAGCCCAGAGCGATGGCAACTGAATCCCAGGTGTGAGCGTTCTGCGCGCCACCATGGATGAGGACCAGTTCGACATCTTGTGGAGAGGCCTCGCCCCAAACGAGTGCACTAACCCTTTGTCCCGTCGCAAAATCGACGACGACGGTCTCGCGGCGCACGTTTTGTGAAGTGAGTGTCAATCCCATTTCTGACGCGTTCTCATGCAACATGCCAAACTCGTCGTAGGAGAAGGTCGCATCCGTAGTCATGCGAGGAAACTACTCAGACATCAAGGTCTGTACAGCCACGAAGCGATTCCCATGCGACTTGAGCGGCCTTCGCGCGGTCGTCATCAAGTGGCGTCGGCACTCCGTCGGTGATGACTGCTGGCGTGAACTCGTAGGCATCGATCTGCCTGCCGGTTGCCTTGACGGTCAATACTCCTGTGATCGATCCGATTCCTCCATGCGAGTACCAGATGAAATTGCCAAGGCCGTAAGACACGAACGCCTGCCCGTGCCGTCCTGCGCCTTGGAGCCGGTGGGCATGAGCGCCGACAACAATGTCAGCGCCGGCTTCTACAAGTTGAGTGGCAAGCGTGGTCTGCCGGTCTTGTGGGCACTCTGATCCTTCGGTGCCCCAGTGCAAGTAGACGACCACCGTGTCTGAGCTTGCACGCGCTGCACGTACAGCTTTCAGTAGGCGCTCTGTTTCGTATGCAGATGCGATTCCCGGGTGCTTGCCTCGTGCCGTCCAGTCAGCGACCAAAGGGCCGTCGATGACATGACTTGCGGCGAGGAATGCAACGGTCTGTCCCTTCACAAAAGTCTTGTGAGCCCGATACGCATCGCGTTCGGTTGCCCCGATTCCAATGACGGCGACCGGCGACTTGCGTTTCGCTGCAAGCGTGTCAACTAGACCATCATCGCCGTAGTCAAGGCCGTGATTGTTCGCGAGCGAAACCAAGTCAACGCCAGCCTTTCCAAGTGCGGCGAGGGCGCTATATGGAGCGCGGAAGTTGTATGCCTTAGCAACAGGCTCGCCACGCTCCGTTATGGCGCTCTCGAAATTCACGATTGCGATATCTGCGGAGGACAGTATCTGGGCGATTGGAGCGAACATCGCGGCGCCTTCGTCAGCGAATCGAACACCCACAAGGCCCTCGAAGTGCACGTCGCCACCAAACGCGATAGTGATCTGCTCCATGGACTCAGGTACCGAAGTAGTCCCCTCAGAATCGTGGAGATCGCCAGAACCTGCATCGGCCGACGACGGCGTCTGACTAATCGTCGTCAATGAAGAACTCTGAGTAGTTGATGTAGCGCGCATTCCGCAAGCCGGAATCGCTGCTAGGGCACAAGTGAGCAATCCGACACCGGAGATTCTCTGCGTAGCCACTCGCATCGGGGCATTCTGCCATGAATTGTTAGCCTGCCGACTCCATGACGGAGCGCGCTCAAATCTCTCCTCCTGCTTTCCGCACTCTTGTAGTCGTCGCCCTGGTTTTTGTTACCGCCATAATCGTCACGGGCGCATCTGTGAGGCTCTCGGGTTCGGGCCTTGGTTGCCCTACATGGCCGCGCTGCACGGGGTCTGATCTGATCGACATCTCAGAACCCCATCGAGCCGTCGAACAAATCAATCGGCTGTTCACCGGAGTTGTTGGGCTAGCTGTCATCATCGTCTTCGCCGCGGCGTTCAGACGTAGGCCATTTCGAGGTGACCTCGCATGGTTTGGGGCCGCGTTAATTGGCGGCGTCTTGATGCAAGGAATTGTTGGCGGGGTCGTTGTGCTGCTCGAACTCCAATGGCAGGCCGTAGTACTTCATTTTCTTGCGAGCTTTGTATTGGTCTATGGCAACCTGGAACTTTTGCGCCGAGCCGGGGAACCCAGCAAGTTTCGGCATGCAGTTGTCTCACCGTCGCTACGGCGCTTGACCGAGACCGTTTTTGGTGTTTGTTTGGCCGTTATCGCTCTTGGCACATTGGTCACGGCTGCGGGACCGCACGGCGGTGACGCGGATGTAGCAAGGCTCGACTGGCCAGTAAGGAGCGCAGTACAAGTGCACTCTGTTGCAGTTTGGATACTTACCGCTGCAACGATCGTTCTAATCGTCAACGCAAAACGTGCGGGTGCCGCCACGACATTCGACCGCGCTGGTTGGCTCCTCGGAGCATTGATCTTTCAAGGATCGGTCGGATACCTCCAGTGGTTCAATCGAGTGCCGCCGGTGTTGGTCGCCGTGCATGTATTCGGCGCGGCAGTCGTATTCGGCCTGGCGACATGGCTCCGATTCGGGTCTTATCTCGCTATCGAGCCGAACGACGAGGCTCTGGCCTGAAGGTACGGTAAGCGCAATGGAAGTGCACCTCGTCGACGGCACCTACGAGCTATTCCGCCACTTCTATGGCAAGCAACCTTCGCGTATCGATCCCGTAACGGGACTCGAGATATCGGCGGCTCGCGGCGTCGTGAGCACAGTCGTCCAGCTCTTGGAGGCCGGAGCTACTCATGTGGGCGTCGCTACTGACCACGAAGTCGTATCCTTCAGGAATGACCTCTGGCCCGGCTATAAGACGGGTGAGGGCGTCGACCCCGAGTTGTGGGCGCAGGCGCACGTATCAGAGGACGCTCTTGTTGCTCTAGGTATCTCAGTGTTTCGTATGACCGATCTAGAGGCCGACGATGCACTTGGTAGTGCTGCCCGTGTAGCCGCGAACGATCCGCGCGTCAGGCGCGTTGTGATTTGCACACCAGACAAGGATCTTGGTCAATGCGTAGACGGCAAGATCGTGCAGTTGGATCGCCGTAACGATCGCTTGCTCGATGTCGATGGCGTACGCGAGAAGTTCGGGGTTTCGCCAAGCTCGATCCCGGACTACTTGGCACTCGTCGGAGACGCTGCGGATGGATTCCCGGGTCTTGCTGGCTTCGGTGCAAAGTCGGCTGCGGCACTAATCGCGCGTTATGAGACGATCGACGCAATTCCTGACGACGAGTCAACCTGGGATGTGCCAGTCAGGGGTGCGGCGCGACTCGCAGCAACGTTGCGTTCGTCGCGCGAGTTAGCAGAACTCTTCAAGGTCGTAGCAACTCTTCGTTATGACGCCTTGGTTGGCGAAGTCGACGACTGGCATTGGCACCAACCAGTCCCTGGGGTTTGGGCTACCTGGGCAGAGCGCTTCGGCTCCGCGAGTCTTGAGCGACGCGTCGAGACGCTCACGCGAGAGCGAAGTCGTCCTTGACATTCGATACGAAGGAGTTGGCATGAGTTTGGAAGGTCGTGTCGCGTTCATCAGTGGGGGAGGGCGAGGCATAGGGCGAGCAATCGCGCTCGGACTTGCCGAAGACGGTGCCGATATCGCGATCAACTATCTGCGTGACCACGAATCCGCGATCGCGACCGTCGCTGACATCGAGAAACTAGGCCGCCGTGCCCGTGCCTACGCTGGCGATGTCGCGAGCTACAGAGACTGCGAGGCGATGTGTGGTGCAGCGTTAGCCGACTTCGGCAGTGTCGACATCCTTGTACACAATGCTGGCATCGCATCGAAAGGCAAGTCTGTAGCAAGGACTGACCCAGAGGAAATCCACAGGTTGTTCGACACACACGCCTTTGGCGGCTGGTCACTAGCTCACTTGTTGGTCCCAACTATGCGCGAGTCAGAGCGTTCCGACGTTGTGTTTATTAGTTCGGCGGCAGTCTCCTACATGGCTGCTAACAGCGCTCCGTACAACATGGCGAAGGTCGCTCTTGAAGCACTGGCGTGGACGCTCGCAAAAGAAGAACGACGTAATGGAATCCATGTAAATGTCGTTGCGCCCGGACTCGTCGACACCGAGATGGGTCGCCGCCTTGTGAAAGGAGCAATGGGCATAGATGAGATCAGCAGTTTGGATAGCGGTTCGGCATTTGGTCATGTTTGTACACCAGAAGAGGTGGCAGCTGTCGTGAGGTTTGCTGTTAGCGACAAGGCGAGCTATATGACAGCGCAACGCTTCGGCGTAGACGGCGGGCCATTCTGATGTTCCTTCTATTGATGGCGCTATTCGTCTTAGTGCCACTGATAGAAATCACGCTCCTCATTAAGCTCGCAGACCAGTTCGGCACATGGAACACGATCGGCTTGATGCTGATTGTCTCGGCCGTTGGTGCAGCGCTTGCACGCCACGAGGGATTCGCTGTCGCAAGACGGATACAAGCTGCATTGCAACGCGGCGAGCTTCCTAGCAAGGAACTAATCGATGGAGTCCTAATTCTCGCGGCCGGTCTCTTGATGTTGACGCCAGGCTTCGCAACCGATTTCCTTGCCTTGACGGTCCTATTTCCGCCTACGCGGATGCTTTATCGAGCCGTTCTAATCCGGCGATTCAAAGTGCAGACGATTACGCGAATCGGCGGACAACGCAGTCCTGGCTCCGACCACGATGTGATTGATCTTTGAAATAGCCTTCATAGAGCCTTCATAGAGGCTTCAAGAGCTCAGCGGGTAGCGGGCAGCTAAGGCCGACGACGGCATCGGTAGGGCTCTCGACACCCCGTGGCCCAACGACCTTTGCGAACCGTTCGAGGCGGACGCGCTCTGTGATTGTTGGGCTCTCGATGGCAGCGCGTTCAACCGCAATGAAAAGCTTTTGTGGCAACAGCGTCCCCAGCGAAGCGACTAGCCAGATCGGAATTGAGCCCGCCTCGTACAGCAAGTCTCCGAAGCCTTCACCAAGTAACGCAACATCCGATGTGACTGCAAGCGCAGGTGCGAGCACAATCGCGACGCCATGCTCGGCCAAGTCGTAGGGGTCAATCTCGACAGTCTGTCGGTCGAGTCGCGATCGGTAGCTGGCATCTGTAGCCCCGGCCGACAACACAGAAATTCTTACAACGTCGAGGTCGACTCGCTCTGAGAAGACACGCTCGGGGAGTCGCCCCCAGCCGACCACGCCGACTTTCTGGCCTGCGTCCAGAAGTGGCAGACCAGCGCTCACTCTCTCGACCGTTAGGTCACCTTCGAGGCGATCGCGGAGTTCGCGCGCCGTCCGCGCCGGGTCAGCCGCTGCTAGGACGTGCGCTAGTAACCACCACAACGGTGCCGATGTCGGGTGATGGGCGAGCATTCGACGACACGCGACAACCAGCGATGGATTGGAGTGCAGCGTTGCTATGGCTGCGGCTGCCTCGAAAGCGAGGTCATTGGTCCATGGGTCGTCGTAGTTTGTAGACCAACGTGCCAACGACCTGAGCCGCTCCATTGGGTTACTCACGAAGAAGACTGTACTGAGTTCTACCTACCGTTGGTGTCCCGGATCTTTCGGGAGCCCAAGAACGCGTTCGCCAAGAATGTTCCGCATGACTTCGTCAGTGCCACCCGCGATTCTTGCGCCGGGTACCCCTAAGACAAGCTCCGACCACGAATACGTACCCCATTCCCCGCTATCTGCGACTAGCCGTGGTCCGAGAAGATCGGACAAGAGATCGGACGTGCGTAGCGCGTTTTGAGTGCCTGCGAGCTTGGCTATCGACATCTCCGGACCGGGAGTCTGACCAGCCTTCATCTTGGCTAGCCCCCGCAGGTTGCTGTAGCGCGATGCCGTGGAATGTATGAACAAATTCGCAAGCTTCTGCCTGACTACCGGATCGTCGGCGAGGCCGAAGTGTCTTGCCATCGCCGTTAGACGTGTGAATGACCCCATCGCCGAGCCTCCACCGCTACCCATGCCGGTACCGATAGACATCCGCTCGTTGAGCAATGTGGTGAGCGCCACGCCCCAGCCTTCGTCAACGTCTCCGAGTCTGTGACTGTCGTGCACTCGGACCTCGTCTAAGAACACCTCGTTGAAACTCGCGCCGCCTGTCATTTGGCGAAGGGGACGAATCTCGACACCTGGCGCACGCATGTCGATAAGAAACATTGTCAGGCCTTTGTGTTTGGGCTTGTCCGTGTTGGTGCGGGTGATGATCTCTCCGACATCTGCAAATTGCGCACCGGAAGTCCAGACTTTTTGGCCGGTGAGGACCCACTCATCGCCATCGCGCTCGGCTTTGGTCTGGATTCCAGCCAAGTCGCTCCCTGCAATTGGCTCCGAGAAGAGTTGACATCCGATGATTTCGCCACGCCAGAGTGCCCTTAGATAACGCTCGCGAACTTCCTGAATCGCGTGTGCTTGAATCGTCGGCGCAACCATTCCGAGCCCGATGATGAAAGGACTTTCGTCAGGCAACTTGTACGAACCTGCTTCTTCGAGAAATGCACGTTGGTGACCTGCGGAAAGGCCCGAGCCTCCATATTCGGACGGCCCAGTTATCCAGCCGAAACCTGCGTCGAAAAGTTGCTGACGCCACGCTTTGGCACTAGCTACCTGTTCGTGTTCGGCGCGCTTGGACTTCTCTTTGAACACTCCAACCTTGTCGGAGCCTTTTCCCCATTCAAAGGTCTCTTCGACCCGTGGTTCGCAGTGTTCCTTCAGGAATGCCTTTGCGCTAGTGCGGAAGTCGTCAATGGAGATCATGTCGCTCATGGCCGTGACACTAGCGAGACAGCTATGAATCGGTCTTCGCCACGACTTCCAGTAATGCTGGAGTAACCTGTACTAGCGCTGCAATGTCGCCGCTGACACGTAGTCGCCCACCTGAAATCGCTGCTTGGGCGTTGAGGCGCCCAGACGCGAGAGCGATCGCAGTTTCGCGATCTGAGGTGAGGGTGATAGTTGGACTGGCGACCTCGCCAAGCGCCACAGAGACAACTTCGGCAATTCGCATGTGCCAACTAGCGATGTCATCACCCGCGGCATCCGTAATGATCTGCTGCACTACGAGTGGCGGATTGGAGGAGATAGTTAGGCGAGCCGAAGTAACCGCAAGGTCCTCGAACCATGCTTTCGAAGGAAACTGGACCACGGCCCGCAACCTAGTCGTGTTCTAGGGAGGTCGAGCCAACCGATGTGATCACGATCGCGATTCCGCGAAGTCCTAGCCTGCCCGACATGGCACAGCCACTCGTACAGTTTCCCGATCGTCTACTTGAACACGCGGATGCTGTCGAACGTCATGTGGACTCGTTTCTAGCTTCTGAAGCCGACCGATGGGAGCGCGTCGATGCTTCGTTGGTGCCCCCACTTTCAGCGTTACGGGAACTTGTTGGTGCGGGAGGCAAGCGATTACGCCCCGCTTTCTGTTTCGCTGGTTACATCGGCGCCGGAGGCAACCCATCTGACCCTCTAGTCCTCGATGCTGGTGGCGCACTCGAGCTCTTGCATACGTTCGCATTGGTTCACGACGACGTAATGGACGGCTCCGATTTCCGCCGGTCGATGCCAGCGATCCATAAGCGATTCGCCGACCTTCACACGTCCGAATCATGGAGTGGCGAGGCCCGACGCTTCGGAGAGGGAATTGCGATTCTTGTCGGCGACATCGCATACGTGTATGCCGACCAACTCGCAGGGCGCTGCTCGCGCGCTGCTGGCGATGTTCTCGCAGCAATTTGGGACGAGCTTCGCGTCGAGCTATGTGTTGGCCAGAGCCTTGATCTGCTTGGCACGGCTTTGAGACGAACAGACCTACAGACGGCTAGTCGAATTGCGACATATAAGTCGGGTAAGTACACCGTCGAACGCCCTTTGCATCTAGGTGCGGCCTTGGCCGGAGGAACAGCGGAACTTGCCGATGCCCTCAGTGCCATTGGCCTTCCTCTCGGCGAAGCATTCCAACTCAGAGATGATGTGCTTGGTGTTTTCGGCGACGCAGAAGCAACAGGGAAACCAGTCGGAGATGATCTGCGCGAAGGCAAGCCGACTGCGCTGTTGGCTCACGCTTCAGCCGCGACGAAGTCCACGGCTGAGCGCGTTCTCCTTGAGCGCGTCGGAGCTCAAGACTTGTCGCGAACTGAGATCAGCGCGCTTCACGAACTCATCATCGAAACGGGAGCCTTAGCGAAAGTCGAATCGCAAATCGAAGACCTGACGGTTGCCGCCCACGCGGCCATTGCCAAAGCTTCTCTCGCAGATCCTGCCGCCGCATGGCTCAATGATCTTGCTGACTATGTCGCCTGGCGAGACCGATAGCGCGCCTCGGAAATCATGACTTCATCAGCTATCTCGGTCTCCAATCTCTGCAAGAGTTATGGGTCGCTCCGCGCAGTCGAGGACCTTACTTTCTCAGTCGCACGCGGCGAGGTATTCGGACTACTAGGTCCCAACGGAGCGGGAAAGACAACGACGGTAGAAGTTCTCGAGGGGTACCGGAAAGCAGATTCAGGCGACGTTCAAGTGCTCGGACTCGACCCTAGTGTCGAAGGCCAATTGCTTAGACAGCAGATTGGCGTGATGCTGCAAGAATGTGGTCTATACCCTGGCCTCAAGGCGTATGAGGTGCTTCGTTTATTCAGCTCGTACTACGCGAGTGCTCGTGACCCAGAAGCTTTATTGGACGAAGTCGGACTGACTCGTGTTCGGTCGAGTTACGTACGGCGGCTTTCCGGAGGCGAGAAGCAACGACTGTCGCTGGCGTGCGCTCTGATTGGTCGCCCACAACTTCTATTCCTCGATGAACCGACCGCAGGGATGGACCCAATTGCGCGTGCAGTCACGTGGGATTTGATCCGCGGCACAGTTGAATCAGGAGCGACAGTCGTCTTGACTACACATTTGCTAGAGGAAGCCGAGCGACTGTGCGATCGAGTCGCAATCATAGCGAACGGAAAGCTTGCTGCAATCGGGACTCCGAAGGAACTCACTACGAATACCGAACGTAGTGATATTCGGTTCAGTACGCGGACGACGCTCGACATTGACGACTTGCGACTACACCTCGGACTAGCGCAGGGAGCAGTAATCGAAGAGTCCGAATGCGAATATCGAGTATTCGTGCGGAACACCCCCGACATATTTGCTGCGCTCGGCGTATTTCTGAGGAGCAAGAATGTAGAGATCGAATCTGTCGATGCTGGCCGGCAATCCCTAGAAGAAGTTTTCATTCAGATCACGGCGGAGACTTCGGTCGAGGCTACGCCATGAGGTCAGAGGCTGTATTTGCGCAGATTCGCGTTGAACTTTCGTTGACGCTACGGCGAGGCGAAAGTCTACTTGTAACCCTTGCCATCCCGCTTGGAGTTCTCGTCTTTTTCTCGAAACTTGACGCCGTTGCACCTTCTGGTTACAACGACCCGGTTGACTTTCTAGTCCCGGGTGTGATTTCTCTCGCTGTCATGTCGGCCTCGATGGTAAGCCTCGGAATAGCTACGGGATTCGAACGGCGTTACGGGGTGCTCAAGAGACTTGGTTCAACACCGCTCACTCGTATCGGTCTGATTGTCGCTAAGACAGTCAGCGTCCTTTTGCTCCAGGTCATCCAACTAATTCTTATATTGAGCGTCGCCACAGCGATCGGCTGGTCAATCCCTTTGGCGGCTTTGATCGCGTTGGCACTCGTGCTGGTGGGTTCGGTTGCCTTTGCTGGCATCGGTCTTTGGCTAGCAGGGTCGTTGCGAGCCGAGGCCACTCTGGCTCTGGCAAACGCATTGTTCTTGATAATGCTGTTCCTCGGTGGAATGGCTTATCCGGTCGAGAAATTGCCTGCAGTACTCGAGAGCATCGCAGTTCTGTCGCCGGGCGCAGCACTGAGCGACAGCCTGCGCGGCGTTCTTGTCAGTGGACGCGAGTTTCCCTTCGACAGCTTCTTAGTGCTTTGCATTTGGGCAATCTGTGCGCCGCTGATCGCCGCCAAACGTTTTCGCTGGGAAGAATGAACTAGCGCGTTACGAATACATCGACTGCCACAGCTGCGAACACGCCCAACAGGTACACGTTCGACATGCCGAAGAATCTGAGTGCACGTTGTGGTGTCGGGTTGCGGTGTAGATCTACTGCCAAGGCAACAATCGCGACGCCGAATAGAGATGCAGCCGTTACGTAGAGCAAGCCAACGTCGATGGCTAGGCCGAGAGCCAAGCTCGTCAAGGAAGTTATGAGTGCGTACGCGAGAATTTGTTTCGTCGCAGCATCAACGCCGCGTTGGACGGGCAACATTGGAGTGCCAGCGCGCGCGTAGTCGTCGCGGTATCGAATTGCTAACGCCCAGAAATGAGCCGGCGTCCACAGAAATACGACTGCGAATAACAACCAAGCCGGTTTTGCGAGTGAATTTGCGACAGCAGCCCATCCGACAAGGACTGGAATGGCTCCTGCGGCGCCTCCGATCACAATGTTTTGGTCGGTGCGCGGCTTCAACCAGATCGTGTAGACGAATACGTAGAAAAGCGTTGCGGAAAGCGTCAGGCACGCGGCAAGCAAATTCGCCGTACTCCACAGCAAGACGAACGCGATTGCGTTGAGAGCGATTCCGAACACGAGTCCGTGTAAGGGCTTTATCGCTCCTGTGACAAGAGGGCGATGCATCGTGCGTTCCATCAGACGGTCTCGGTCACGTTCTATGTAGCTGTTGATCGTGTTGGCTCCACCGGCTGCAAGAGTGCCACCAACCAGGACGCCAACGAGTAGCCCAATCGACGGCATGCCGCGTTGGGCAAGAATCATCGGCGGAACTGTCGTAACCAGTAGCAACTCGATCACTCGCGGCTTCGTGAGTTTGACCCACATCGCGATGCGCGAACTCATGCTTGAGTTTGAGGGCGTCGCGATCACACTTGACATTTTGATAGATGACGGATCGTCAGGAGACGACGATCGTTCCTTTCATGCCTTGGGCTTCATGGCTGAAGAGTGCGCAAAAGAACTGATAGGTCTTACCGACTTCGAGCGTGAACGTGGCTTCGGATGTCGATTGAGCGTCGGAGCTTGCGACGCCGTCGAGATCATGAATCATGAAGTTGTGAGCCGACGTGGATTCGTTCACATAAGTCACCGTGAGTGGCCCAGCTGCGGCATTGATGCGGTCGATGTCGAAGCGCGTTTGCCCGGCAGGGGTCTTAATCGTGATGGCCCCATTTTGCGCACTAGTAACAACCTCCTTGCGAGCTTCGCCACCGCCGCACGCGACAAGCGTTCCTGCAGACACGAATGCGAGAAACACGATCGCGATTGACCGGCTGATGAAGTGACTGTGAGATTGGGCAAACATGGATACAACTCCGTCGAACGACAATGAACTTGTGGGGAGCCTACTGACGACAACTTGTTTGTCGTTGATTGTCATTTATGCTCCGTGGAGTTCGCTGGGCACATCTAGCTTTCCCTAAGGTTGGCGATTGATGATCCCATTAGACGACGTCAGCCAATCGATTCGCATGACCGCAGACCGTCTGTTGTGCCTCCCGTCTAAAGAACACGGTGAGCGCAAGTCACGCGCAGGAATCTTGATACCGGCCACCGCTGCGATCAGTCGCAGGTTATCCTGGGCTGAGGTCGTCGCGGTTGGGCCGACGGTGCGCAACATTGAGTCGCACGATCAGGTCCTATTCGCGCCCGATACCGGCTTCGAGATCGAGATTCGCGGTGAGGAATATCTGATCTTGAGAGAGCGCGACATCCAAGCAGTTGCAACTCGTCGAGATGAAGGTGGAACAGGCTTGTACCTGTGACCCTCGAACCAAGTTCTCTGCTGAGCCTTGAAGGCAAGACTGCGCTAATCACGGGCGGCAGCAAGGGGATCGGCCTGGCAATCGCCGATGCGTTCGCACGCGCTGGCGCATCGGTCTGCATCAGCGCCCGAAAGGCCGAAGGGCTTCAGTCAGCGGCAGAGACGCTGCGACCAACAGGAGCATCGATAACGACGTTTCAGGGTTCTGCCGGCGATGCACTAGTAGCCGATGGTGCGGTTGAACACTGCCTTACTGCGTTTGGGTCCTGCGACATTGTCGTGAACAACGCGGCAACAAATCCCCAGTTCGGGCCGTTAGTAGAAGCGCAAATGACGAAGGTGGAGAAGGTCTTCGAAGTAAACGTGTTAGGCGCGCTCAACTTTTGTCAAGCCGCATGGCGTCTCTGGCAAAGGGAACACGGCGGCGTGATCTTAAATATCGTTTCGATAGGCGGTATGCGGGTCGGGCCGATGATTGGCGCGTACAACATCAGCAAGGCGGCATTGATTCACATGACCAAGCAACTCGCGCTTGAGATGGCGCCTTCGGTACGAGTAAACGCAATCGCACCCGCGCTAGTAAGGACCGATATGGCTCGCGCTCTTTGGGAAGCCAACGAAGCAGGAGCGGCGATGGGTCATCCGCTGAAACGACTCGGCACGCCCGACGACATCGCCTCGGCATCGCTATTTCTCTGTTCCGAAGCCTCTAGTTGGGTCACGGGCGAGGTGTTGGTCGTTGACGGCGGACGGACGTTGAACTAGAAAGACTCGCCCTTGCGAATCTTTCTAGACAGCTCGCAAGCCGGCACGGTGACGATGGGCCAACTGTGCCGAATCAGCAGCACTTCCGACAACGAAATTTTCTCCAGGCGATCCCTTAACAGGCCTCTTCAGAATTGCCGGTGAGCCGCTCGCCAAGTAGCCCTCTGGGATTTGGCTTCGCGCTGGTACGACTGAGCCGGCAGCAACGAATGCTCCTGCTCCCACCGTCACGGCCTCTAACACCACAGAGCCAGTTCCGATAACTGCCCCCGGTCCAATGAGCGCGCCGCGGATCGCGACTCCTTGACCTACCGTCGCACCGGCGCCGACTTCGACAGTCAGCCCAAACGACGCGTAGATAGATGTACCGTCATGAATCGTCGCGCCAGCGCGAATAACAATAGGAGCGACGTCTGCTCGCAAAACGGTCCCGAACCAAATCGAAGCACCCGCCTCAACATCGACATCACCGACGAGGACTGCAGTAGGAGCGATGAAGGCATCTGGGTGCACATTCGGCGTGCAGTCCTCGAACGCATACAAAGGCATGCGGCTGTATCGTCACGTTACGAGACCCTCTAAAGAGGCTCGCGATGCCTTGTTCGGCCCAATTTGATCGGAATGGATGCCGGATGAGCCACTGTCTCGGTCATTTGCATGCGCTGATCCAAATACACAGCGACCGACTCGTACACAGCATCGCCCATCATCGCCCGCAGTTCGGCCTCCATCGACTTGTAAACCGGCTCACTACCTGAGAATGCCTCCGGTGCCTCGGTACACCACCATCCGAATTGGTCGCCGCCGTCGCCCCAACCGACTCTTGCGAACTCCGTGATCACATGGGTAGTCGAACCGTCTTCTTCTTCTCGCTCGATCTTGCGCAGTGGTAGCTGCCAACAGACTGTCGGTTTCGTCTCTGCGAAATGGACGTTCTTGCGAACAGCTAGGAGGTGGAGCGCACAGCCAGCACCAGCTTCGAACCCCGGGCGATTCAAGAAGATGCAGGCATCGTCGACGAGGCGGGTCGACCACTCATCCTTGCCAGACTTCTTCCAGATTCCGCGGCGAGTGCCTTGACTCTTGAACTGCCATTCGTCCGGCCGCAGCTCCTTTGCCATCCGTTCAGTACGGCGCAGGTCTTCGTCGTCGTCGGCATGGGCACCATACGAGCAACACCCTTGGTTCAGCTCTGGTGTTGGCTCGGTAAGTACGCCACAACAGCCATCGCCAAACAGGCAACGGTAATTCGATGTGAGATAGGTCACATCGATTTGATACTGCTCGCGACTTTTGCCAGCGACCGAGATCGTTACCCACTCGCGAGTGGGGCCAACAACTTTGGTTCGATCGACTTTGGAAGTTCCCTTTGCCATCGAGAGCGAGCATAAGTCGAAGGCACAAGCGAACTCCGTGCGTAGCTAGATTCAGAGTCTTGCAAAACCGCCTCGTCGAGATGCTTGCGCCGCGCTTCAATACACGCGAGTCCGAACGAGCGCGAGCGGAACCTCTAGAACTCTCGTTGTATTCGCGCGACGCTGGCCTCGCTAACGGTCAGGCTGGCGCTGTCTGTTTCCCACGCGACGCTTCAGATGTGGCGTTCGCCGTCGCAACATGCAAGAAGCTCGGGGTTCCATTTGTGGCTCGGGGGAGCGGGACAGGACTCGCCGGTGGCGCGACTCCGCTAGACGACGCTCTCGTCATCGTGACTACCCAAATGAATCGCGTCATCTCAATCGACGCTGCGAGTCGGACCGCTTGGGTTGAGCCAGGGCTCCTGAATCTCGATCTGACTCGAGCAGCCCAGCCATACGGCTTGCACTACGCGCCTGACCCATCTAGCCAACAGGCATGCTCGATCGGCGGCAACGTCGCTACAAACGCCGGAGGGCCCCACTGCTTGTCGTCCGGATCGACTACAGCACATGTTCTCGCCGTCGAAGCTGTGCTGCCGAATGGCGAGGTAGCGATGTTGGGCAGCACAGCTCCAGACCAACCTGGGTTCGATCTGCGCGGAATTTTTGTTGGAAGTGAAGGGATGCTCGGGATAGCAACGAAGGTGCTCGTGAAACTCGTCCCTAACCCACCGCAGATTCAGACGATGTTGCTCGATTTCATGTCGATCGATGAAGCGGCGGCCACGGTGTCAGCCATCATCGCCGCGGGAATCATGCCTGCGGCTTTGGAGATGATGGACTCGAGAATCACGGCGGCTGTTGAGGATTTTGTTGGCGCTGGGTACCCACGCGACGCCGCAGCGGTTCTGTTGGTCGAGGTAGACGGCTTGAGTGGAGGAGTCGACCATCAAGCCTCCTTGATCACGGAGATCGGCCGTGCTCACGGCGCGCGTGAAGTCCGTCTCGCCAGGAGTGAAAGTGAACGGCAATTGCTGTGGAAGGGACGCAAATCCGCGTTTGGAGCAATTGCTCGAATCGCTCCCGACTATTACCTCCACGACGCTGTCGTGCCGCGGTCGAAACTCGTTGGGGTTCTCCGGACTATCTATGAGATTGCCGATTCCCATGATCTCACGATGATGAATGTCTTCCACGCTGGCGACGGCAACCTGCATCCGTTGATCGTTTTCGACCGGCGTGTCATCGGGGTTTGGGAGCGAGTCCAGGCCGCCGGAACCGAAATTCTCGAGCGTTGCCTCGCTGCAGGGGGCGTCCTGTCTGGTGAACATGGCATTGGTCTCGAGAAGCGTGCGATGATGGCCCAGTTCTTTAGCGAAGCAGATCTGGAGTTGCAAGCGAGAGTTGCGGATGCACTCGATCCGCATGGGCTCGCGAATCCTGGCAAGGTCTTGCCTGCCGGTTTCCGTTGTGGCGAAGTCGGGATCAACAGAACTCTTCCTGAGGGCACATGGATATGAACTCTCGGTTCGACCCGACCGTCGAGTCCGTAAATGCTTCAGAGCTTGTCGATCCAACCGGGTCTCGGACTCACTCAGGTCTTGGTCGCAGAGCGCGAGATGGTTCAATCGAAATCAGCGCGCCTGCTGGCATTGTGAGCCATGACCCGGATGATCTAGTCGTCACTGTCTTGGCGGGGACCAAGGTGTCGGAGTTCTCTGACGCAATTGGCTTGCAGAAACAATTTGTACCGCTAGATCCCCGAAGTGATCAAGCGACCGTCGGAGGGGTCATAGCGTCTGGATTGTCTGGAGTTCGTCGTTTGGGCTTCGGACCGCTTCGTGACAACTTGTTAGAAGTGCGATTCGTCACCGGCTACGGGAAACTCGTGAAGGTTGGAGGCCCGACTGTCAAGAACGTCACCGGCTTCGATATTCCTCGGCTACTCGTCGGCTCACTTGGAACTCTTGGCCTGATCGTCCAGGCAACGTTTCGGTGTCGTCCCTTGCCGTCTGAGTCGCGTTGGTTCACGACCTCGAGCGAACCAGGGGGTGCACTCCAGAAGATGTTCAGACCTACAGCGATTCTCTCAGATTCTAGAAGCACGTATGTGCTGCTTTCCGGCGAAGCGGTAGACGTTGCTACATCGTGCAGGCTGTTGGCAAGTTGCACAGAAACAGCCGACGTCCAATTGCCCGAAGGACCGCACCGAGGCCGCATGTCTGTAGCACCTGCGACACTCGCGTCTGTTGAGATGCAACTTCGTGCGACGAAGGCTTCAGATCTCCGTTGGCTTATCGAGTGGGGCGTCGGAACAATCCATTTGGCGGCAGACTCATCGACATCGATTGCGCTCGCGAGAGCGATCGCTGTCGATGCCGGAGGTTGGCTACTAATAGAGGATGGAGCGGAGGACCTAGATCCATTCGGAGTCACCATCCCCAACCTGGCGATTATGAGCCGCCTGAAACGGGCGTTCGATCCCGACGAGAAATTCGCACGCGGGAGGTTCGGTTGAAATCAGGTCCGCTTGGTCTAGATCCCGAGCTTCTAAACGCGTGCGTTAGTTGCGGACTGTGCTTGCCGCATTGTCCAACATTTCGTGTCACTGGGCTAGAGATCGCTTCACCTCGAGGTCGAATCGCCGCCATGAACGCCGTAGAGACGGGGATGGCTCCGTTGAAGCGCCCTTTCATAGATGCGATGGCGGAGTGCGTCCAATGCCTCGGATGCGAGACAGCGTGCCCGTCGGGAGTGAGGTTCGGGCGACTCATGGAAGACAGCCGCGCCACGATCGCTCACCGATCGGGCTTGCGCGCCCTTCTCAGTCGTGCCTTCGGGGCAATTGCATACCGCCGCCTATTACCGAATCAACATGTCTTGCATTTGCTGAGCTGGGTGCTCCTTGTAGCGCAGCGCATGAGAGTCATGCCAAAACGCTTTCGATCGTCCGTGCCGCGTCTCACGAGACATCGTCTGCGCCGCACGTTGAACGTGACAGTCGGAGGGAATCCAGACGTTTGGCTCTTCACGGGCTGCGTGATGGACGCGTGGCTGCAGAAAACCCATGTTGCTACTGCGGCCGCTCTGCGATCGACGGGCGTACGAATCGCACGGCCCGATTCGCGCGCTGGATGTTGCGGTGCTCTCGCAGCTCACGCCGGTCGGCGCGATATTGCGCGGAGTCTTGCTAAAAGTGTGGTCGCGGCAATGCCGGGCGCTGCCCCAATTATTGTGAACTCGGCTGGCTGTGGGGCGGCATTGAAGGACTATGGCCACTTGCTTGGAGATGCCGACGCAGAACGGTTCGCTGCACGTGTCTTCGATATTTCCGAATGGCTCGTCGCCCAGACTGCCTCGCCACTGGCCACAGAGGCCAGGACATCGATCGTCATTCAAGACCCGTGTCATCTTCGAAACGTCCAACGTACCCACGACTCCGTTCGACTGTTGCTCGGTGGCGCGTTCGCCCTGCTCGAAACAAATGACGACGGCATGTGTTGCGGCGCTGGCGGTGGCTATGCCGCAAATCAACCGGACCTGTCAACGAAGATCACGAAACGCAAGGCGAAAGCGCTGCGAGACGCGGGAGCGAGCACGGATGTCGCCGTTTGTTCTTCGAACCCCGGTTGCACATTTGCGTTGGAGGCGGCGGGATTCAAGGTCGTACACCCGGCAGAACTTTACGCAGACTGCATTGCTCCGGACCGAGGTGAGCCACGAAATGGATGACTACACGGACCTCGTTGAGCGGCTTTGCGCCATTGAAGAAGAACTACGCGACAGGGCATACGAAGCATTGACGAACGCAGCCACCTCGCCTGATCTCGGACTGTCTAAAGCTGCCGAAGCCACAGAACGTAGATTGCTTGCCGCTCGCCGCGCCATAGCTAAGGCGATCGGGTCACTTCATGCGGCTAATACATCCGACCTAGAGGCGTCTTAGCAGGCCGACTGCGAGTCGATTCACCAGGAATTAATGCGGTTCAACAGTTCACGCAAGCGTGCGAACCCATGTCGATCGAACCGAAATCTGAGGCGCGTTAGATCTAGAGCATCGTCATCTGCAATTTCGTACCTCGATGGTCCGACGATCTCGATGTTTCCTCTAGCGACAATGTCAGCGAATTCCACATTCAAGTCAGTTAGCTGTTCCTCGGTCGGCGCCTTCTTGATGCGAAGCACTAGTGATCCATTGACGTGCCGCTGCGAGCAGAAGTTCGTGTAGAACCCATCAACTTCATTCACGGCTTCGTCGACGTCGTCTGTGATCAAGAAGAGGTTCTTGTCGAATTCCGAGATGTACCTGCCCGCAAGCAGTTCGTCGTCGATGAATTCCCTCCATCTACGCCAGTATGTGCCGCCAGGAACGTCGAGCAACACGATCGGGCAAAGCGGTGCCTTGCCGGTATGACTAAGCGTGAGGAGCTCATAGACCTCGTCTAGGGTGCCAAACCCTCCGGGCAGAATCACGAATCCGTCGGACTCCTTTAGGAATGTGATTTTGCGGGTAAAAAAGTACCGAAAGACCATGAGCTTCGGATCGTTGTCCAAGAATTCAGTCATGCTTGGCTCGAATGGAAGTTCAATTCCAGCACCGAAACTATTTTCGGCTCCAGCGCCTTCTACACCAGCCTCCATGATGCCTGGCCCTGCGCCAGTGATGACCATCCAGTCGCGGTCGCTCAAAGATCTGGCCAAGTCGACGGTTTGACGATAAAGCGGGTCATCGCTCGCCGTGCGGGCACTTCCAAAAATAGAAACTTTGCGAACGGTTCTGTACGGGGCAAAAAGCTGGAAAGAACGCCTCAACTCCTGAACTGCTGCATTGGCGATCTTGATGTCGCCTCGATCGGCATTGTCACGTGCTAACCCAACGGCAGCAGCAATCATTTCGAAGATCAAGTCGCTATCGGCGATGTCGCCGAGAGTCCCCACGAATGCGTCGATTCGGGCATCGACTTGAAGGTCGCCTGAGTGGTACCGAGGCTTTTTCGTCATGTACTAAAGCCTAAGCGGTTACCGCAATAACGCGCATCGTGAATGCCCCCCTAGGCGTCGCCGAACAAGCGATCTCCGGCATCGCCAAGCCCCGGGACAAAGAACGCGTGTTCGTTCAGGCCGTCATCCAAAGCCGCTGGGTGATGTTGAGGTCCGGGATGTGGTTTTCGACAAAGGCGACACCTTCAGGAGCGGCAATCATGGCCAGTGCCGTGATCTTCGCGACACCACGAGCCAAGAGCATCTCGCATGCTGTGACTAGCGAGCCACCTGTGGCGAGCCGTGGATCGATTACGAATGCTTCCCGGCCGGTCAGATCGTCTCGAAGCTTTTCGCAGTACACAACTGGTCGGTGTGTACTTTCATCCCGTCGGAGACCTATTACTCCAACTTCTGCGTTCGGGAGAGCTTCGAGAACGCCGTCAAGCATTCCTAGTACTTCGCACAAGATAGGAACGACGACTGGACCAGGAGCTGTGACTCGACTGCAAGTGGCGTTGAGACCAAGCGACGTTCGGATCGTAGCGACCTCGACGGATAGGTCACGCGTAGCTTCGTAGGTCAGGTACTCAGAAATTTCGCGAACGAGCCGACGGAAGTCGGCCCCACCCGTCGCAGGATCGCGCAGCTGTGCCACACGGTCGGCGACTACTGGATGATTCGCTGTTACGAGCATCTGTCTTCTCCGCCTGCGAACGATTCTCAGTCTTAGATGGCAGTGATGATACGAGCAAGTAGAGAACCGAGCATGTCGGCAGATGCCTGGGCAGTCGCGAGCACCTCAGAATGGTCTAGGGCAGTGCTTGGCACTGTTCCGGCGGCTGGGTTTGTAACTAGAGATATTCCTAGAACTTCTGCTCCGAGATGTTTGACGGCAATCGCCTCGAGCGCTGTACTCATACCGACTAGATCGGCTCCTTGGTGCGCAAGCATTCGGATCTCTGCTGGAGTCTCATAGTGAGGCCCGCGTAGAGCCGCGTACACACCCTGTTTCAGCGCAGGCGCTACGGACACCGCAATGTCCCGAAGACGTTCGGCATAAAGATCCGTCAAGTCAACAAATCTCGAACCCACTGTGGGTGGTTGGTAGCCAGCAGTAGGCGCAGCGCCTGAGAAATTGAGATGATCGTTGATTAGAACGGCTTCTCCGACTCGAAATGCTGGGTTGATTCCGCCAGCAGCGTTGGTCAGGATCACGACCTTCGCTCCGCAAGCCACAGCCGTCCGAACGCCGTGGACGACTGCGCCGACCTCGTGACCTTCGTAGAGATGGACGCGCCCAGCGAGCACCAGAACTCGATGTGAACCAATGACGTGAGATCTCACCGCCCCCGCATGACCGCTCACGCCGGGGTCTAAGAATCCGGGCACGTCAACCATCGACAAGCAGTGAGTTGTCTCTCCCAAGGTTTCAAGTGCGCGACTCCAACCCGAACCGAGCACGACAGCTATATCGTGACGAACCACTCCAGTAGCTCGACTGATGAGGTCTGCTGCCTCGTCAGCCGCACCGTATGGGTCGGCGAATACTTCGATCATGCAAACTCCGTTGTCGTCGCTAGGGTCAGAAGCACGCTACTTATAGGAAGACGGAGCGCTCAGGTGGCTGCACCACTGATAGTCACCATCGGTGACTTAGTCGAAGACATTGTGGTTACGCCGACGGGTAGAACGCGACGCGGTACAGATCAAGAAGTTGAAATTCAACGCCGCCGCGGCGGTAGCGCTGCAAATTTTGCAGCAGCTGTTGTGCGCACCGGAGGTCGGTGTCGCTTCGTAGGGGCAGTTGGAAGCGATGCACTAGGAGATCGCCTCATCGATGTGTTCGTGAACGAAGGCATGGATGTTGTTGTTGAGCGTGGAGCAAAAACGGGAGTCGTAATCGTTCGAGTTGATCGAGGTGAACGCATGTTCTTTACAGATCGAGGGTGCGTAACCGAACTCCGGGAAGTCGACCCAGCGGTACTCGACGGCGCATCGTGGTTGCACGTCCCGGCGTACTCACTACAAACCGACCCGTTGAGACAGCGACGCTGCGTGTGTTTCACACGCAGGTCAATTGGGCATACCCGTGAGCATTGGCGCCTCGAGTGTCTTGGCACTCGAGGTCATTGGTCGAGAGGCATTCCTCCGAGACTGCGCGAACATCGGGCGTGCCGTACTTTTTGCGAACGAGATTGAAGCCGATTATCTAGGACTTCCAAACGCTGGTATCGCGGTGGGCATCGGCAGCGTCGGAGTGAAACGAGGGATCCGCCCAACGATTGTCGCGTCCATGTCTGAATCACTCGAGGTAACGCCCACGCCGATCGACAACCTTGAGGATTCGACAGGAGCAGGTGACGCCTTTGCAGCGGGATTCGTTGTGGCGCGGGTAGACGGTCTCGATATGCAGTGCAAGGCGTGGGCCACGGGCGATCAGCGAGCAACACTTCAAGACCTAGCCCGGTCACTACTCCTGCGGCGTCTAGCGCGAATTCAGCAGATCGATGCCGCGCGTCGTATCCGACAACCACACGAGTGCCGCCGCGACCTTGCACCCAAGTCCCGACTGCTGCAGATAGTCGCCTGATAACGGCCAAGTTCATACCGCTGGGTCCAGCTACAAGTGGGCCACGTATTCCGGCATTTCCGAATTCGAGCGCGTTCGCGAACCGGCTAGCTAGGTCGGAAACATCACCACCGTCGATCAGTGCCTGAAGCTCTGCACGATCTGTTGGCGACGGGTCGCCCTCTATCCAATCTTGGGCAATGGCTAGAAGGTCAGGGCCGATCACTTTCGCAGGAGCGGAGCTGCTAGATCGCTGAGCCGCACTTCGGGTCGCGCACCAATATGCGAAATGATCTCTGCAGCGCCAAGTGACCCGAGGCGCCCGCAAGTTGCTAAGTCGTAGCCGTGGGTAAAGCCGTACAAGAATCCTGCTGCATACAAATCGCCAGCGCCAGTTGTATCGACGACTCTGTCCACCCCCTGCGCCGCGACGACATGCACTTCATCACCGGCCACGAGTACCGACCCGTGTTCGCTGCGCGTCAGTGCGGCTACCTTGACTTCTTGACGCACTTTTTGCAAAGCGTCATCAAAATCGCAGCGATACAGCGCACAAATCTCAGATTCATTCGCAAAGAGAACATCGACTTGGTCGCGAACGAGTTCGCGCCACGCATCGAAGTGTCGCTCAACGCAAAATGCATCTGAAAGTGTCAGAGCGACCTGCCTATTCGCGTCATGAGCAACCCTCGATGCCTTCCAGTAGGCAGCTTGGGCGGGTGGCAAGTCGAACAGATAACCCTCGAGATAGACAACTGCAGCAGAAGCAACAAGAGTCTCATCGACGTCTTCTGCTCCAAGGAGCGACGAGGCACCAAGGTAGGTATTCATTGTGCGTTGGGCATCAGGTGTTACAACAATCAGACACCTACCGGTGCGCGGACCGTTGTCGGATGGAGCGCTCGCAAAATCGACCCCAGTTGCACGAAGATCATGTCGAAAGACTGTTCCAAGTTGATCGTTGCGGACCTTGCCGATGTATCCAGCACGCCCGCCCATGCTGGCAATTCCAACCATGGTGTTGGCCGCTGAACCGCCACTGATTTCGATTCCCGAACCCATCGCGTCGTAAAGCGATTCGGCGAACTCGTCGTCGATGAGGGTCATCGCGCCACGGTTCAGCTTCATCTTGTCGATGAAGTCATCGTCTTCATGAGTTAGAACATCGACTAGAGCGTTACCAATACCTAGTACATCAAGCTCGGGCGTAGGCAAAATTGGATGCTCCAAAATCAGGCCGGCAGCGTCGCCGGTTTACGGGTAAGTGAGACGTTCGCTGCAGGACTCGGTGCCACCTGATGAGCTCTTGCTAGTAGACCGTCATCATCTACGGGTCGAAGGCGTCGGCCTGCAGTCTGCACACGGCCGTACAGAGTGGTTCGTTGGGCGATAGTCCGCCCGATTGGTGCCACTATTGCCTCGAATCCGCTGTCGTCGAGTTCTTGGCCATGATGTGCACCCGCAGCGCGCGAAATGTTCTCATCCATAAGGGTTCCCCCTAAGTCGTTGGCGCCAGCCTGAAGAATCTGTCGTGCTCCCTCGATGCCGCACTTGACCCAACTTGCTTGCACATTGTCGATCCAGCCGTGATACGCGATACGGCCAACTGCATGCATGAGCAAAACTTCACGCCAAGTCGGTCCGGGCCGCGACTTGTGTTGCAAGTACAGCGGTGTCGCCATATGTACGAACGGGAGCGGAACGAACTCGGTGAACCCGCCGGTCTCTTTCTGGAGTTCGCGTGTGCGAACCAAGTGCCTAGCGACGTGTTCGGGTCGTTCGACTGTTCCGAACATGATCGTGACATTGCTGCGCAGGCCGACAGAGTGCGCGATGCGATGCGCTTCGAGCCACTCCTGAGAATTGACTTTGTCTGGACAGATAATGGCTCTGACTTCGTCGTCGAGAATTTCTGCAGCGGTACCTGGCAATGTTGAGAGGCCAGCGGCTTGCAGCCTCATCAGGTACTCAGCTAGCGGCATGTCTAGCCGCCGCGCACCTTCTGTAACTTCGAGCGCCGTAAACCCGTGGATATGAATTTGTGGCGCGACTTCCTTGACTGCTTCTGCGACGTGCACATAGAAATCGCCGTCAAAATCAGGATGGATACCGCCCTGCAGGCAGACCTCAGTGGCGCCGCACTCGACTGCTTCGATGACACGTCTCTGCACTTCTTCGAGATCGAGTAGGTACGGATTTCCTCGCAAGTTGAGCGACAGTGGGCCCTTGCTAAATGCGCAGAACTTGCACTTGAAGGTACAGACATTCGTATAGTTGATGTTGCGGTTGCGGACAAAAGTGACTTCGTCGCCGACTACAGACCTGCGCAAGTCGTCGGCGAATTCACACACCGCTCCCAAATCGGCTCCGCGTGCGCCCAACAACGTCACGAGTTCGGCAACCCCTGGTTCTTCACCTGCGTACACGCCTTCGATAACCTCGCCAACGCCACTAGTTGCCCTGGTTGCGCCTCGTTGGGGCAATAGTGCGGGCGGAGGCTCATCTCCACCGCTCGCCCAAAAGTCGTCTCGCGCGAGACCCTCCATGTCGGAGCACTGGAGCACCGTGAAGCGCAACCCTGCGGCTATCCAGGTCTCTGGCTTGAGAACGAATTCTGGATAGATCGTGAGGCGTGGAGCAAGGGTGTAGCCAGCAGCTTCCGTGGCATCGCGCAGCGACTCGAGCGCTGGCCACGGACGCTCAGGATTGACATGGTCGATCGTTACCGGCGAGACCCCGCCCCAGTCGTCGATCCCAGCTGCCAGTAAGTCTCGAAGCTGATCGGGCTCGGACAAATTTGGTGGCGCTTGCAGATGTACGTCGGCTGGCAGCACGAGGCGAGCGATTGCGATAGCTCGGAGAAACTCGGTCCGGTCGCAAGGAGGTGCGGCGTGCATCTTTGTGCCAGGTTTCGGCAGGAAATTTTGAACTATGACCTCTTGCACATGGCCGTACCGCAGATGTGAAGCCGCGATCTCTTGCAGAGCGTCGATGCGCTCGGACTCGGTCTCGCCGATGCCGACGAGAATTCCTGTGGTGTACGGGACCTGAGCTCGGCCGGCGGCCTCGAGAGTGGCCAAACGCCGCTGTGCGGTCTTGTCCGGTGCTCCAAAGTGTGGTCCGCCGTGCTCATGGAGTCGGTCGGCGAGAGATTCCAGCATCATGCCTTGGCTCAGAGTCCAACGCCGCAGACCCGTCAATTCGGATTCGGTTAGGGCGCCGGGGTTGGCGTGGGGGAGCAGCCCAGTTTCGGCCACGACGAGTTCACACATCGCGATGAGGTAATCGACGGTGCTCTCATAGCCATGGCGAGCGAGCCATTCTTTAGCATGTGGATAGCGCTCTTCGGGCGCTTCTCCAAGTGTGAATAGAGCTTCCTTGCAGCCTATCGACGCGCCTCGGCGGGCAATCTCTAAGACCTCTCGTGGAGTAAGGAAAGGCGAGTCGAGCCGTGCGGGTGCTTTTGCAAAGGTGCAGTAGCCACACTTGTCGCGACACAACATCGTCAATGGAATGAAAACCTTCGGTGAGAAGGTGATCCGTGCACCCGTCTGTGCGGTGCGCTGTCGTGCCGCTTCCCTGAGTAATTCCTCTGTAGAGGCCGATAGCAGTTCTTGTCTGCTGAAGGTGCTCGACATGGTGCGGAGCTTAGATTCCGGCAATGGCATCGAGGCATGCCAAATAGCTGTTCGCGAATGACTCGACGCCTTCGAGTTCAAGAGTTTGTGTAACATCCGCGAAATCGACGCCGGCCGATACGAGAGAAGCGATTGTCCGCCTGGCACCGTCGATGTCGGTCCGAACGCTGTTCGGCGCCATGGTGAGGGCGACACCAAGTGCGTCGATGGAGGCTGGCGCAAGCGTATTCACTGAATTTACGCCGACGATTTCTGTGACGTACAACGTCGGCGAATATTCAGGGTTCTTGGTCGACGTGCTCGCCCAAAGAGGTCTCTGTACACGAGCGCCACCGGCGGCAAGCTCCGCGAACCGCTCGGTTGAGAACTTCAGTTCGAACAGCTCATAGGCGAGCTTGGCGTTCGCGACAGCAACCTTGCCACGTGCCTCGTGATCTACTGGAAGCCGGCGGTCTGTTTCGGTATCGACACGGCTGACGAAGAACGAAGCGACCGACGCGACGCTAGAAGGATCTGCGAGTCGGGAGATTCCCGCGATGTACGCCTCGATTACGGCCGCATAGCGTTCCAACGAAAATATGAGCGTCACATTGACGTTGATTCCAGCAGCGACAACTTCGGTGATTGCGGGAAGGCCTTCAAGCGTGGCGGGAATCTTGATCATCACGTTCGGTCGAGCGATGCGCTCGAAGAGTTCCCGCGCTTGATCGACAGTGCCTTCAGTGTCGCGCGCTAACAGCGGTGAGACTTCGACAGAGACGTAGCCATCATGGCCATCGGTTGATTCGTAGACGGCGGCGAGACAGTCAGCAGCACACCGAATGTCATCTATTACAAGCGCCCAATACTTTTCGGCAGGACTCGTCGACGCCAGCTCAAGAAGCTGGTCGGCGTAATCATTTCCAGCGAGAATTGCCTTCTCGAAAATGGTTGGATTAGATGTGACACCTGTGATGCCGTAAGCATCGATCAACTCGCGAAGGCCGCCACGCGCAAGGGAACGAGTGAGGTTGTCGTACCAAGCGCTTTGCCCTAACTCAATTAGGCGGGCAAGGCCAGAAGTAGTCGTCGTATCGATGACTCTCACTTCCCTAAGAGAACGCGCACTCGAGCGACAACGTTCTCGATATTCATGCCGAGTTCTCGAAGAGCAACATCACCAGGCGCCGACGCTCCGAATCTGTCGATTCCCACCGAGGCGTCTGCGTATCGATCCCACCCAAAAGTTGTCGCAGCTTCGACAGACACTGTAGGCAGATGAGCGGGAAGCACCGAAAGCCGGTATTCGGAAGGCTGACCAGCGAAGAGATCCCAAGATGGCATCGAGACAACACGCGCATCGATACCAACTTTGGCGAGTTCTTCGCGCGCCTCGATACAGAGACCGACCTCACTTCCAGTACCGATCAAGACGACATCGGATTCATTGGAAGAACCAGCGATGACGTACGCGCCACGGGCGACACCTTCGTCACGGCGACCGGCTGTACCTTCAAGCACTCCAAGGTTCTGTCGTGAGAGCACGAATACGGTCGGCCCACTGCCTTCGATATGCACATGCCACGCTTGCGCGGTCTCGTTGGCGTCGGCAGGTCGTATGACTCGCAAACCCGGCATACAGCGAAGCGAAGCAAGGTGCTCTACTGGTTGATGTGTGGGACCATCTTCGCCGACACCAACAGAGTCATGGGTAAACACGAACGCCACCTTGGTCTGCATCAACGCGGCTAGACGAATAGCAGGCCTGCAGTAATCAGCGAATACAAAAAATGTGCCGACGTAGGGAAGAACACCAGACAATGCCATGCCGTTAGCGATCGCTGCCATGGCGTGCTCGCGAATGCCGAAGTGGATCGTGCGTCCGAGCGCTGACTCGGGAGTAACAATCGCATGACCTTTGACAAGCGTTCCGGTATTGCCAGTGAGGTCTGCGCCGCCGCCCATTAAGGAAGGCACCACTTCGCTGATTGCGTTCAATACATCCTTATTGGCATTCCGTGTCGCGATTGATTCGCCACTCGCAAAGGTGGGCAGTTTCGCTTCCCATCCTGACAAACCCCGCCCGAGTAGCGCGGCTTCGAGTTCGTCTGTGCCAGTCGGATTTGCCGCCTTCCAAGCGAGCACACGTTCGGCCCAAGCGAAGCGGGCTTCTTGGTGCTTCTCGCCGACTTCTAGGTAGTAGTCGCGAACATCCTCGGGGACATAGAAACTCTGAGCCTCAGGTAGTCCGAGCAGGGACTTCACGACCTTGATTTCCTCGTGACCTAAGGGGTTTCCGTGCGCTTCGGGAGTGTCGAGAAACCTCGGCGACGGGTAGCCGATATGGCTTCGGATGATGAGGAGGCTTGGCTTGTCGTCACAAGCAATTGCGGCCCGCAAGCCAGACTCCATGGCATCGAGATCTTCTGACACCTCACCAAGATCTAGAACCTGCCAGCCGTACCCTTCGAAGCGCGCGCGCACATCATCTGAGTAGGTGAGTTCTGTTGGGCCGTCGATCGTTATGTGGTTGTCGTCGTAGACATACACCAATCGCCCAAGGCGCAAGTGCCCCGCGATCGACGCGGCTTCATGGCTAATGCCTTCCATAAGGTCGCCATCGCCACAAATAGCGAAGATGTTGTGATTACAAATGTCAGACCCAAAACGTTCACGCCTGTGACGCTCCGCAATTGCCATTCCTACACCGTTGGCAAACCCCTGGCCGAGCGGCCCCGTCGTGACTTCGACACCGGAGGTGTGGCCAAACTCTGGATGGCCAGGTGTTGCAGAACCCCACTGACGAAACTCGCGTAAATCGTCGAGTTTCAGCCCGTAGCCCATGAGATGCAGGTAGCTGTACAGAAGCATCGAAGCGTGGCCAGCGCTAAGGACGAGACGATCGCGGTCGGGCCAGTCGGGCGCCGCAGCATCATGCCGCATAATTCGCGAATACAACACGTGCGCCAACGGCGCTAATGCCATCGGTGTACCCGGGTGGCCACTATTTGCGGCTTGCACGGCATCCATTGCGAGTGCTCGAACGACGTTGATACCACGCTGTTCGAGCGCGAGATTGTTTCGCGATTCTGTCAACCTGTAACCCCTGGCTTGGTACCTACTCCGGCATCGTGAGATTAGGCGCTGAGACGGTAGGTACTCGTCACTGAAACAAGGCGACGCTGGCAGTATGCCCATGAAGAAATGTCTTACCTGAGATCATTCCGACCTCGCCTGAACAAAACATTCCAGCGAGCGGAACTGGACCAATGCGACCTTGAATGAGGCCCGAGTCGTGGCTTGGCACGCCGAATAGGTGAGTTCCGCGGCCGTTGCAAGTAAATAGCAAGACCCCAGAGGCCGCAGATCCTCGTAGCAGCGCCTCTAGGTCCTCGGTAGCTGCAACGCCATCGCGTAGATGGAATTGGATCGTCTGGCCGGGCTGGACACTCTCACTGATCGTTATCGATCCATTTGGGTCGTCAGAACCGAGCAGGCTCCGAATCAAAAAGTCACCGCGACCGAAGTTGAGTTGATGTTCGTTAACCACAAGTCCGACTTGAATGCCACGACGCAAGATTTCTTGATCTGTGTCATCGAGTGCTCCAAGGATTTGCCTTAGACGCTCGAGGGGAGGCTGTCCTGCAAGTTCTGTAATGACGTTCCGATTTGAGCGGGTGATCACTAGTGGTTGGCCAATTGGACGGCAACCTTGCGCTACCACCGTCTGCACTTGAACCGATTCATCTAGCAAGACGGCCACAGCGCCACGTGACTGCAAGGAGTCGTCAAGGACCATCGCGCTGCCATAATCGGGGCCAGCCACAGATGTCGAACCCCCGATGAGCTTGAGCTCTGGGCGACACGCACGACACATCGCAAGGAAGTCATCCGTAGGGAAACTCAGAGGCTCTGTTAGGAGCAAGAGAGTGCCAGTAGCCGGTACATCGTCGGGCCAACCCACTATTCGTAATCCCTCGCTCGTACGAAATGCATCTAGCGAAAATGCACGGGCGCGGCCACCGCCCCAACACGCAGCAAAAACCGATAGGGCAGGGCCATCTTCAATTTCAGTTGCGCCACCTGCAATCGCCACAGCCGTTGATCCAACGACAGTGTCTGCGTTTAGAAGTTTCTTTAAGCCACTAGCCACCTCAGCAAACGCAACTCGGTGATGCGGGCTTGCAAACACGACTAATAGATCTGGCTGAACGCCATCTAGCTGTTCGAGCAACTCTCCAACACATTCCGATGCGGCTTCAAAAGAATTGGGATGCAGCGACAGAGCCGCGCAGTACTGCGACATGATCGAACCCATCGACAAATTCGAGGAAGTTCTGTACACGAACTCTCAAGACGCGAGCGTGTCGCCACCCGTGCTCTTTAATGATGCGCGGACTGTTAAACGGCAGTGAGTGGCGCGATGACAGTGTGTCCAGTTTCTGTAATCTGGCAGATCGCGTCGAAGGTGCCTGCAGTGTCAAACGTCAATTCCGGACGCACAAGTTGATAGAAGAACTGCCCTGGCGGTGAAATTGTCTGAGTCTGGCGGTGCCGCCCAACCTCTTCGCCATCGGCACGACGCACGAAACGGACATCGACGGTTCCTTGACGACCCGCATCAGATTCGGCGCGCAATAGGACGAGCAGGTGTGGAGTGAGCGTCGTCGGGTAGTCAGTTACTTGTGTCGAAAAGTATGCACCGGTGATGTCAATCCGCGTCGGCCCGCCTGGTGGGTCCTGGCGAAAGTTGACGTTATCGATGAATAGAGCGGCGACGATTTCCATGAGGGCCGACGATACAACTCGGAGTACGCGACGCACCGATCTCGTGCTGCGGCTAGCGCACCCTCGCGCCACCAATCCAGACCCCGCGAACATCGAGGCTGTCGCGATCGAGGGCAATGAGGTCTGCTCGCTTTCCAACCTCGATAGAGCCGCGATCAGATAGTCCTGCGACATTCGCCGGAATACGCGTAGCCATGTCGATCGCTCGCTCAATTCCGACGCCGAAACGAACAGCATTACGAACCGCTTGCAGCATCGTGAGTGTCGAGCCTGCGAGTGTTCCATCGCGCAGTCGCGCCGCGCCATCTACACCAACAGCCAACTCGACGACTCCTGCACTATGCGCACCGACGGCAACAGCATCGGTGATTATCGCAATCGACTCCTTGGAGTTGATCGCAACTAGTGCAGCCGCCGGGTGAACGTGCACCCCGTCGAGAATGATCGACGCGACAAGCCGCTTGTCGGTAAGCGCAGCACCTATCGGGCCGGGTTCGCGATGGTGAAACGCTGTCATACCGTTGAACAGGTGGGTAACTAGCGATGCGCCAGCGTCGATCATCGCAAGGCAAGAGCTGTAGTCGGCACCCGTGTGGCCGATGGCAACAACGATACCGAGTTCGGTCAAATGACGCGTCGCTTCGAACATTGGATCCGCTTCGGGCGCAAGAGTAACGACACGCACAAGGTCGCGATGGCGCGCCACCCAGGAGATGAGGGCGGTCATGTCGACTTGACGAATCAAGTCGACGGGGTGCGCTCCTGGCGCGCCTCCTAAGAAGGGCCCTTCGAGGTGTACGCCACCAATGGCACATCTCGCATCGGCACCCGAATCGCCGCGAGCAGCAGCCACCGCGTCGAGCATCGTTGGATATGCCGATTCTGGCGCTGTAACGAGCGTTGGGAAACAGGTAGTGCACCCATCGTTGGTAAGACGATCTAACGCTTCGCAGATTCGTGAACCAGATGATTTCGCGAAATCGATTTCTTCGACACCATTAATCTGTAGGTCCACAAAACCGGGAATCAAGATCGCGTCAGCGATCGATTCGCAGGATTTCGGCGCTTCGCCGACTCCTACTTCTGTAATGACCGGACCCTCGATGGTGACCCATCCCGGATTCGCATGTGTCGATGTCGCAGCGACGAGACCTCGTGCACCTAGCTGAATCATGCGCGACTCCCGCGCAGAGCGCTCCGGAGTCGGAATAATCCGAATACGGTTCTTGGTACGCGCCGAAGAATGGAGGTCCGCGCTGGTCGAAGTTCTTCTACCGCGACCGGAATTTCTGCCGAACGCAATCCGGCGCGTTCGATACGAAGAATCAGTTCTGTGTCAAAAAGGTCTCGGGTGAGCACGCATGCGCGCGCCAAGTCAGCGACGGCCAGCCTGTCGAGGACCTTCATCCCATGGGTATCGGAGACTTTCAGACCGTATCCGACTCGCAGAATCGTCGAAAAGCCTGCCGTGACGAGACGTCGGGGAAGCGCTCGCCTGTCATCGCTACCTGGAGCACGTTTGCTCCCAACAACGACCGCAGCGCGGTTTTCGCCGAGCACTTCCTTAGCCGCAGCGTCAAGAAAATCGAGGTCGTAGTAGTCAACATCGAAATTCACAACTATGCGGCCCCGCGCCTGCAATAGACCGCGGCGGAGTGCCGCCCCATAGTCGGCTTGTGACATTGAATCGACAATCAACTCAGGATTCTCACGTGCCAAACGTCGGGCGACGTCGAGCGTCTCGTCATTCGAGCCGTTCTCGACGACCAATACTTCGAATGACATATTGCGTTTTCGGAGACCCTCAGAGATCTGTGCAATCGACTGTTCGAGGATCGAAGCTTCGTTGAAGGCAGGCAACACAACCGATAGCTGTGGTGGCGCGTCGGGGGCTTCAACCATGTCGGTAGGCTAACCAACCCATGGACAAGACACCCGACACGCTCGCCGTGCACGCTGCCAACAAGGGCGATCAACCCGCCGTCATCGTCGATGCCAGCGGCGGTGGGCATGCTTCGACCACAAGTTTCGTCGAACTCAACACTCTCGTCAACCGTTTGGCTCGGGGACTTGCCGCGGCCGGAGCGAAGCACGGCGAACGACTCGTTTGGTGCGGACCCAACTCGCTCGAAGTAATCGCGATAATTCACGCAGCGCGAAAGCTTGGGCTCGTCGCAGTGCCATTGTCGTACAGATTTAACGCTGAGGAGATGGCGTACGTAATCAACAATTCCAATGCGACAATCGTCGTGGCCGATGCAGAGTTCGCACCCCTCATCGAATCAGCGCGTACCGAGTGCGCAGGAGTCAATACCTACGTGACATTCCTTGGGCCTGCTCCGGCAGACGCATGGACGACATTCGACGAACTGACTGCTGGTCAACTTGCCGAAGAGCCTGACTCGCTCCCCGCATCGGAAGCTGCACGTGCTGGAGCTCAGATGATCTATACGTCAGGGACCACGGGAAAGCCCAAGGGGGCGCTGCGCACGCGCACCGACCCGAAACTCGTCGGCGCGCTATTGGCCGAACTTGGCATGTTCGTTGAACATTCAGTGCACCTCACCACGGGACCGCTGTATCACTCAGGACCTTTGGCTTTTGCGTCACTTGCACACACGATCGGGTCACCGGTTGTCGTCTTGAGAAGATTTGACGCAAAGGCATGGATTCGCCTCGTTCGTGATCACCGCGTGACCAATACGTTTTCGGCACCCACTCAGCTGAAGCGCGTTGTGAGCCTGCCAGAATCCGTCCTCGCCGATGCGGACATGAGTTCTATGCGGACCCTCATCGCGAATGCTGCGCCAGTTCCCTACGCTCTGAAAGTCGAAATCATCGAGAAGCTCGGAGACGGATTTCTTTACGAGGTATACGGAAGCACCGAACTTGGCATCGACACCGTTCTACGTCCAGAAGACCAGCTTCGTAAACCCGGTTCGTGTGGAAAGCCTTACGGCGGCATAACACTCAAGGTTGTGACAGAGGATGGCAAGGACGCCGAACCGAATGAGCGAGGCGAGTTGTTCGTGCGCACGACCCTCGCTATGGATGGCTACCACGCAACCGACGAGCGACTAACTGAGGTCGAGGGCAGCGGATGGAAAAGCGTCGGCGATGTTGCATACATCGACGAAGAAGGCTACGTACACATCTGCGATCGCATCAAAGACATGATCATCTCTGGCGGGGTCAATATCTATCCGGCAGAAATCGAGGCCGTCCTGTACGCACACCCGCAATTGCTCGATGCCGCAGTATTCGGGATCCCCGACCCTGAGTGGGGCGAGCGCGTTCACGCGATCGTGCAAGCCAAAGAGGGCGAGACCATCGACACCAATGAGCTTCGACACTTCGTCGAGGAACGCCTTGGCGGATACAAGCGCCCACGCGAATATGAAGTTCGAGATGCGCTACCTAGGACTGACAGCGGCAAACTGCTAAAGCGCGTACTGCGCGACGAATACTGGAAGGGCAGCATTACTGCTGTCTGAGACTCAAGCCGCGCCGCCTATACAGTCGCAATTTCTATGACAACACTCTCTGAGGCCGAGTCCAAGCGACGGCTCAGCCAATTCGGGATCACGTTCCTAGACGAACGAATCGCCACCGACCCACAGGGTGCTATCGCAGCAGCCGACGCTATCGGGTATCCCGTAGTGCTGAAACTTTCAGGCGATGGGATCGCCCACAAGACCGAGCGTGGACTCGTCCGACTGAATCTAACTACCGCTGACGCCGTCCGCGAAGCCGCGACCGAACTGCTAGCTATGGCACGCGACTCCGACGGCGACGTCGAGATCCTTGTGGCCCCGATGGTCAAAGGGACTAGGGAACTAATTGCTGGACTCGTAATCGATGAACAGTTCGGTCCGTGCGTGATGGTGGGTGTTGGTGGAATATTTGCTGAAGCCATTGCTGACGCCCAGATTCGTCTAGCGCCACTCGATCGGGTCGATGCCGAGGAGATGCTTGAGCAACTTGCAACGCAGGCACTACTCGGTGAATTCCGAGGCGAGGTGGCGGTCGACCGTGACGCGCTGTGCGATGTGCTCCTCGGACTATCTGCGTTAGCGGCATCGGACAATTCGATCGTGAGCGTCGACCTGAATCCGCTCATCGTGTCTCCTATCACGGGACTTGCAGTTGCGGTTGACGCGCTTGTCGAGATCGCCCCATGAACGCCTCTCGCCGCCAAGAGTTCAAGGCGTTGTTTGAGCCAAAAGGCGTTGTCGTCGCTGGTGTCAGTACCCATCCTGGCAAGTTTGGATACGTCGCATTGCACAACATCCTCAGTTGTGGTTACAAGGGCGCGGTCGCTGCAACGAACAGAGACGGAAGTTCGGTGCTCGGAGTAGCAACTGTTGCCGACATCGAATACCTACCGAACGACATGTACGACCTCGTATTCGTGTGTACACCAGCGTCAGCAAATCTCGAACTCCTCGAAGCATGCGCTCGCAAGGGGATCACCGCTGCATTCATCACAAGCGCTGGTTACGGCGAGGCAGGCGTTAGCGGACGCGAAGCCGAAGCGCATCTAGTAGCTAGAGCTTCCGAATTGGGCATCCTTCTAGCTGGTCCGAATGGACAGGGGATCGTCAGCACTCCGAGCAGCCTCTGCGCTCAAATCGTTGCACCCTTTCCGCCGGCGGGGAAGATTGCGATCGCAAGCCAGAGCGGAAACTTCGTGAGTTCGTTCCTTAATCTCGCGAAAGCCACAGGCGTCGGAATCAGCCGTGCAGTCAGTGCCGGAAACGCAGCATCAGTCGGGATAGTCGATTACCTCGAGTTCTACGCAGAGGACCCCGAAACAGCCGTGAGCTTGGCTTATCTAGAGGGAGTGTCAGATGGCCGCGCCCTGTTCGAACGATTGGGCGCCATCTCTGCGAAGAAGCCCTTAGTCATCCTTAAAGGCGGCTCTACAAGTGGCGGTGCCAAGGCAGCAGCTAGTCACACCGGAAGTCTGGCTGCGGACGATCGAATTTTCGATGGCATGTGTCGCCAAGCAGGTGTTGTAAGAGCCGACACTGTCGAGGACGCGTTCGAAGCCGCGGCAACGTTCGCTACGCAGCCACGTGTACGCGGTCCTCGAACGATGATCGTCACGACCGCTGGTGGTTGGGGCGTCGTAACAGCAGATGCAATTACAAGAAGCGACCTCACACTCGCGTCCCTCGGTGACGACCTTCATTCGGCTATCGACGCCAAGTTGCCCCCTAGGTGGAGTCGCAATAACCCGATCGATCTTGCAGGTGGCGAAACACGAGACACGATCCCAGAGGTCTTGGAACTCGTTGCGAGAGACCCACAGGTTGACGCGATCGTGTATTTGGGCTTGGGCATCCAAAGCAACCAGGCTCGACTGATGCGCAATGGTCCCTTTTACCCTGACTACGGGCTAGAACGCATCGTCGCTTACCACGAACGACAGGACGCGCGTTTTGCGCAAGCGGCTGACGAGATATCGCGGCGCTACGACAAGCCAATCTTGACTGCTTCGGAACTAGCAATTGCCGACCCCGACAACGCTGGGCCAACCGCGGTGCGAGCTAGTGGACGCCTTTGTTATGCAACAGCCGACCGAGCAGTGAGGGCTCTAGAACATCTTTGGCGCGACTCGCAATATCGCGCACGCCGCGGACGATGAGTTTCTACCGCTTGAACTCGGCTTAACGATGAAAAATCATTGGCCTGGAATCTTGAGCTCTCTTGCGAATAGTGTCTTACTCCGTGCCTGACAAGACCCCGAAACGCCAAGCCATCGACCTCAGAGATTTGCTCATCGCTTATTCAAAGCAGGAGTTGCTCGACCCAATCAAAGATTCCGGGCGCTTCATCGGCTTCGGCTTAGGCGGAGCCTTAGTGATCGCTCTCGGCATCTTCTTCATAGCGATTGGCACACTCCGAATGTTTGTGACCGAGTTCGAGTCTGCGTTTTCTGGCAATCTTTCGGTGTTCAGCTACTTCGCGGTCATTGCACTCCTGACTGCGGGTGCAGTCACCTGCTTCAAGGTCTCACGCTCGGCTCCGAAGGACGGTCCTAAATGACAACGACCCGCGACACCACCAAGTCAGAAGATCGCCCGATAACGCGAGACGATATACACGCCAAACTGAATGAACTCGCGAATCCTCTCGACGACGGTGTTGCCCAGGCCAAGAGTGTCGGCGTAGCGGTCGCAGTCGCCATTGGTGTCGTTCTTGTTATCGGCGCCTTCGTGTTCGGGCGACGTAACGGAAGACGGCGATCCACGATCGTAGAGATCCGGCGGATCTGAGTCCACCGAAACCATGAGAGATCAACCTAAATACGGCTACTTGTCGAAGAGCATGTACACGACGGCATGGCGACGAGGCCTTCGCGGGTCACAACCATTTCTCGTTCTTGCTGTGGTCCTCACCGGAACGAGAGTCTTGCGACACATTGCTAATCCGAAACCCGAGATTCTCTACCGGCACAAGATCCTGCCGGGTGAAGTCTGGGAGCTTTCGTCGCACTCTTCGTCAAAATAGTTGGTTGACTCTCGCAATAGGTCCGCGAGCAGTTACCGGTAGCCTCAAGATCAGATGAACGTTCTGCTGCGCAACCCAACACGCGAACTCGTGATCAGCGGCCCGACGAGCGTTGAAGCACTGCTCGGTTCACTTCAAATCATCGCAGAATCGGTCATTGTAATCTGTAACAACGAGCTCGTGACACGCGACACTGTCCTTCACGATGCTGACACCATCGAGATTCGAGCCGTTACCTCGGGTGGCTCACAGTGAAGTGCAGGCGATGCAAGAAGGGCGCAATCATCGATTTGCGGAGACATAACGCAGCCTTCTGCAAAGAGTGCTTCGTGCATCACTGCCAAGAACAGGTTCGACGTGCGATTCACGACTACAAGATGCTCGAAGCGGACCAGCGAGTCTTGGTAGCCGTGTCGGGCGGCAAGGACAGTCTTGCCCTCTGGCACATTCTGAGCCAACTTGGCTACGAAGTCGATGGCTTGTACTTGGGCCTCGGGATAGCGGATTACAGCCAGGCTTCGGCAGAGCGCGCCCGAAAGTTCGCGACGCGCGAATCGCTGAAACTTCATGAGATCGACCTGCCGAGGGATGTCGGATTCGGCGTCGTCACGGGAGCCAAAATCGCGAAGCGCGCACCATGTAGCGCGTGCGGCCTATCAAAACGACACCTCTTCAACCAGGCCGCCGTGCAGCTCGGCTACCCGACACTCGCGACCGGCCACAACCTTGACGATGAAGCAGCGGTGCTTTTCGGCAACACAATGCGGTGGGACGAAGAGTACTTAGCCCGTCAGTTCCCTGTGCTCGAAGCGTCGAATGGATTCGTACGAAAGATCAAGCCACTCGTCCGACTCGGCGAGAGAGAAATGGCTGCCTACTGCGTAGTACATGAAATCGACTACATCCTTGACGAATGCCCCATGGCCGCCGGCAACAAGCACTTGACTTATAAGGATCTGTTGAATGTTCTCGAAGACCGTTCACCTGGATCGAAGGCTGCGTTCCTTTTCAACTTTCTCGACCGCGCACATCAAAGATTTGCGGACATCGCGGTTGTCGAACGGTCAGAGCTGATTCCTTGCACCGTCTGCGGGTCGGCAACCACCGCTGAAGTATGCGCGTTCTGTCGATTACAACAACGCGCATGCGCAGGAACCGCCACGCCAGTGAAACTGTCGGGAAGCATCAAGTGAGCAGAGATCTCGTAGCTGGAGAAAAGGTATTGCTCACAGATTCGAAGAAGCGTCGCCATCTAATTACGCTCGTCGAGGGCGGGGCGTTTCACTCACACGCTGGCATCTTGTCGCACGACGACTTGATAGGTCACGACGAGGGAGTGAGTGCTCGCACAACCCTAGGACAGCGGTTCGTCGTTCTTCGGCCGACACTGAGCGATTTCGTGCTCGAAATGCCGCGAGGCGCGCAAGTCATCTACCCAAAGGACCTCGGTCCGATTTTGATGCTCGCGGATGTCTTCCCTGGAGCGAAGGTCCTCGAGTCTGGAATCGGCTCAGGTGCGCTCACTACTACTTTGCTGCGTGCTGTTGGCCCGACTGGTCATGTGACTGGATATGAAATTCGCGAGGACTTCGCTAAGCGGGCGCAGCTCAACGTCGAGGCATTCTTGGGTCCAGACCAACCTCTGAGTGTCGAGGTGCGCGACATCTATCAGGGGATCGACGCGATCGCCATCGACCGTATTGTGCTCGATCTGCCAGAGCCATGGCAGGTGGTTCCACACGCAGAGAAGGCACTCCGACCTGGCGGCATTCTCGTGTCCTATCTGCCGACTATCGGGCAGGTCGGAAGGCTGCGTGAATCGCTCGACAATTCTGCTTTCGGCATGGCTGAGTCACTCGAAATTCTGCAGCGCACTTGGCACGTCGAGGGTCAGTCGGTGCGGCCAGATCATCGCATGGTCGCACACACAGGCTTCCTCACACACGCTCGCTTGTTAGTGCCGCCAGAATCTTGAAGACACGTGTCCGCACTTGGTGCGCGATCGCACTCGCGATCTTGATGGCGACAGCCCTGTTTCGACCCTTACTAAATCGCTTTATCAACACTGGTTTCGGTCCACGCCCCGGGATACTGAGCCCTTCTTCCAAGCCTCCGGATCCCGGGAAACCACCGAAGCACGGTCTCGAACCGGAACTTATCGCCAAGGTAGAAGAGTCAATCGTCAAGGTGTCTGGTGTCGCGTGTGACCTCCGACAAAACGGCACGGGCGTTGTCGTTGGTGCGGGCCTCATCATCACCAACGCGCACGTTGTCGCCGGGGAGTCAAGGACATCCGTCGAAAATCTAAGTGGCAGAGAATTCGTCGCGAAGGTGGTCGCATTCGATCCGTTGAAGGATGTCGCGATCTTAAGAGTCGATGGCCTGGTGGCCGACCGTCTGGCCTTGGGTGACGCAAAAGTCGGAGCGCTCGCCGGAGTGTTTGGTTTCCCCGGCGGGGGAGTTTTGGAGGTTTCGCCGGCGCGTATCGGCGAAACAATTCGCGCTATAGGTACCGATATCTACGGCGACACAAAGTCTTCTAGGTCGGTGGTCGTGCTTGGAGCCCGACTCGAACCAGGCGATTCGGGCTCAGCCGTTGTCGACGAAGAAGGGCATCTTGTCGCAGTGGCGTTCGCTATCGACCCAGGCTCGAACACAATCGCCTACGCCTTAGCGCGAGAAGAAATCGAGGCAGCAATCGATGCCGCAACAAATGCGAATAGCTCAAGTGTCGATGCAGGCGACTGCATCGAATACAAATGACGGCCTCAGCTAATCGACTTCGATAAAAATGCACTCCCCGGGGCATTCCTCAGCAGACTCGACAACTGCGTCGAGTTGACTATCTGGGAAGCTCGCGAGGCCTTCAGCGCCACCCGGACTCGAATAGACAGTGGCGCCTTCCTTCACGTATGCGAGACCATCGTCAAGCAGAGTAAAAACGTCGGGTGCGATCTCTTCGCAGAGCCCGTCACCTGTGCATAGATCTTGATCGATCCAGACCTTCATAGCCTTATTCCTCACTTGGCGTTCGTGTAGCCGATAAGAAGTCTGTAACCCTTAGTTGCAGGCAACAAGTTACACAGAGTTGCACAACAAACATGTTTCCGGAACAGAAACTACAGGATGCCTAGACATTCGCTTGTACTCGCAATATGGTGAGGGAGAACCGAGGAGGTGCCGATGTCATCTGACAACAGCGGGGACGACACAGCAGCAGAAGCCATCGGTCTCGACGAAATGCGAGAGCAAGCGGTCGCCCTGCAAGAAGAGATCGTTGTACTACGGCGTCGCCTCCAGGATGCCCCAAAACGAGTACGAACCCTCGAAGAACAACTCTTAGCGACTAAGGGTTCCCTGCAACAGGCAGTTTCACAGAACGAGAAGCTTTCGACAACGCTCCGCGAAGCGCGTGAACATATTTCGGCGTTACGTGAAGAGGTCGAAAAGCTGACGATGCCTCCAAATGCCTACGGAACATTTCTGGGCAAGAACGAAGACCAAACCGTCGACATTTTCACGAGCGGCCGCAAAATGCGGGTGAGCGCCCACCCTGAGATCGAGATTGATTCGCTTGAGCGCGGCCAAGAAGTTGTGCTGAACGAGTCGTTCAATGTCGTCGAGGTTCGGTCATCCGACGGCGCTGGCGAGATCGTTGTGTTTCGCGACATGCTCGAAGGGGAGACCCGTGCGATCGTGACCGGGCGCGCAGACGAAGAGCGAGTCTGTGAGTTAGCCGCAAGCCTCGTCGGAGTCGCCCTACGCGCTGGTGATCACATTCTTCTCGATAGCCGATCTGGACTATTGCTCGAAAAACTCCCAAGACCGGAGGCAGAGGAACTAATTCTCGAAGAGGTTCCCGATGTCAGTTACGACGATGTAGGCGGTCTCGACGACCAAATTGAGATGATCAAGGACGCTGTCGAATTGCCCTATCTTCATGGCGACCTGTTTAAGGATCACGGGCTACAACCTCCCAAAGGGATCCTGTTGTACGGGCCACCAGGATGCGGCAAGACGCTGATCGCGAAGGCTGTCGCAAACTCTCTAGCCAAACGAGTGTCCGAGAAGACTGGAAATGCTCGTACGAAGAGTTACTTCCTAAATATCAAGGGCCCAGAACTGCTCAACAAATACGTCGGCGAGACCGAACGAACGATTCGGATGATTTTCCAACGAGCGAGGGAGAAGAGCGAAGAAGGTGTGCCAGTAATCATCTTCTTCGACGAAATGGACTCTTTGTTTCGCACCCGCGGGACCGGCATCAGTTCAGATATGGAGAGCACTATCGTCCCGCAGCTTCTCGCCGAAATAGACGGTGTCGAGAGTCTCAAGAACGTCATTGTGATCGGTGCTTCGAACCGCGAGGACCTCATCGACCCCGCGATCTTGCGCCCCGGTCGGCTTGACGTGAAGATAAAGATCGAGCGCCCTGATGCCCATTCAGCTTCTCGGATCTTCAGTCAATATCTGACCGCTGACTTGCCGCTCGCTGAAGATGAAGTGAAGAAGTCACGTGGCGATCTCGAAGCAACTGTCACGACGATGATCGAAGCAGCTGTCGAGATCATGTACGACACTGGTGACGAGAATAAGTTTCTTGAGGTCACGTACCACAATGGCGACAAGGAAGTGATGTACTTCAAGGACTTCGCTTCCGGCGCCATGATCGAAAACATCGTACGAAGAGCAAAGAAGTTGTCGATCAAGCGAGCGATTTCTGGCGGTGGCGTTGGCATAAGCACTCAGGACTTGGTTGACTCGATCAAACAAGAGTTCAGAGAACACGAAGACCTACCGAACACAACTAACCCAGACGACTGGGCCAAGATCTCGGGCAAGAAGGGTGAGCGAATCGTTTATGTGCGCACGATCATTCAAAAGGGCGAGGAAGCTAAGGGTGGCCGTCAGATCGAACGCGTGACGACTGGGCAATACCTGTAACCTCTGACCATCGACCCCTTGACTTCGCGAAGATTCGCGCGGCTGCTCTTCATGATCGCAGTTTGCGCGTTGGTTATACGCGTTGGATATGCGGCGAGCAGGCACGACGTCGTCGCACTAGGCGACTCAAAGGTGTACCACAACGCTGCTAATGCGCTCGCAGACGGCGAAGGGTTCACGAAATCTGCTTTTATGCGCGACGGCCTACTTGTGTGGGACACTGATAATCCGGAAGCCTCCGCTAACCCACCCGGAGCAATCGCGTTCTATTCGATCGGGTCTTTCTTGGGCCTCCGAAGCTTTCAACAGCACATGGTTTGGGCGTCAATGCTCGGCACAGCGACCGTGGTGATTGTTGGCTTGTTGACTCGACGTTTGGCAGGACACGCGGCGGGCCTCAGCGCTGCAACCGCAGCTGCGGTCTACCCGAGTCTCTGGTCGTGGGACGGCTTTGTTACATCCGAGTCGGTGGCGTGCTTTCTTGCCGTCCTACTCGTCTGGTTGATCACTCGCTTTGGCGATAAGCCGACCCTGTGGAGAATCATCGGGATTGGTTCGCTTGGCGGTATCGCCGTCTTGACACGATCAGAATTGTCGCTCTACCTGCCGTTGATTTACTTGCCGACAGTCATTCGTCACCGCAGCTGGTCTTGGCGACAGCGCAGCAGTGCCATCGCCATCGCCGCTCTCACCGCAATCACGATCACGGTTCCGTGGATGGCGTACAACTCAGGCCGGTTTGAGCACCCGGTCTTGCTAACTACAAGTTTTGGCCAAACCCTCGCATCGGGGAATTGCGATGCGACGTACTACGGGGATTTCTCTGGCTACTGGAGTTTCGGGTGCAACATGAGTGTCGCTGCGTCAGCCGACATGCCAAAGGAAGCCGATCAGACACAAGCCGATCGCGCGTACGCACGCTTCGCTACGCGCTATGCGAAAGATCACATTCCTCGACTCGCGGCTGTAGTGCCAATGCGGATCGGTCGCACCTTCTATCTTTACAGGCCGCTCCAACAACTCAGGTTCGATAGAGATGCCGAAGGTCGCGAACCCTTCGTTGCCCTTAGCGCTTTCATCGGTTACTGGATTCTTGCACTGGCATCTGTTGTCGGTATCCGTCATTTGAGGCGGTTGGGCAATCCAGTTCTTGGTCTCGTAATGCCATTCTTTGTCGTAGCTGCAGGCGTTGCACTCACTTTCGGCAACGTCAGGTATCGCTCAACGGCAGAGCCATTCCTCTGTGTGCTCGGTGGAATAGGACTTGTAACAGTTACAGGCACCTTGCGTAGTCGCGTTTTCGCACATAAGCCTGACGCCGTAGTGGAAAAAGCGGTTTAGGCTTCGACCGTGGCAGTAGCAAAGCTCTGCGGTATCGAAACCGAGTACGGGGTCGTCTTGCGCGGCGCTGCAGATCCCAATCCGGTTCTTGCATCGTCGATGTTGATCAATGGCTACGTCGATGACCACCGCGTCGGATGGGACTTCGAAGACGAGTCGCCAGCAACCGACGCTCGTGGATTCGCTCGGCAAGGCGCTCAACCGCCCGACATAGAGACCCATCTCGTAAACGCTGTCCTAACAAACGGCGCCCGTTATTACGTTGATCATGCCCACCCCGAGTATTCAAGCCCCGAATGCAGCGACGCGCTACAAGCTGTGCTCTACGACAAGGCGGGCGAGCGCATCCTCGCGAGGTCCATGCAGGCAGCGCGGCGCATCCTTGGAGACGGACAGGAAATTGTCGTTTACAAGAACAATTCTGACGGCAAAGGAAACAGCTACGGATGTCACGAGAACTATTTGGTCGATCGGACCGTTTCTTTCGTACGGCTTGTCCGAAATCTGATTCCTTGGTTCGTCACCCGGCAGATCTATTGCGGCGCCGGAAAAGTCGGCGGAGAGAACGGCTCGGACAACATTGGATTCCAGATCACGCAGCGCGCCGATTTCTTCGAGGAGGAAGTCGGTCTTGAGACGACGCTCAAGCGCCCCATTATCAACACTCGAGACGAACCGCATGCCGACCCTCACAAGTACAGGCGCCTGCATGTCATCGTCGGAGACGCAAACCTCTGCGAAGTCTCGACGCTTCTAAAGGTCGGAACTACCGCAATTTGTCTAGCAATGATCGAAGACGACTTCATGTCGAAAGATTTCACGCTCGCCTCTGCTGTTCCGGCAATGCGTGCGGTTTCCCACGATGTTTCGTTGCGAGAGTCGCTGCAACTTGCGGACGGGTCAACAGCGACTCCGATCGAGATTCAATGGGAGTATCTCACTCAGGCACGTAAATATGCCGACGAGTTCGGACTAGCGGTTTGCGGCGGCGACACAGTAGGCAAGCTCGTGCTCGATCGATGGGAACAGACACTCAATGCTCTCGAGACCAATTTCACATCGCTTGACGGGGTACTCGACTGGGTTACTAAATATCAACTCTTAAAGGCGTACGCCGATCGCGACAATCTCGAATGGACCGATCCGAAACTCAAACTCTTGGATCTTCAGTATCACGATGTTCGTCCAGACAAGTCCCTATTTGAACGCTTAGTGGCGGCGGGCAAGGTCGAGCGGGTGACGGACGAAACTTCAGTCCAAAACGCTATGAAAGAACCACCACCAACAACTCGCGCATATTTTCGGGGTACTGTATTGAAGCGTTGGCCCGACTCGGTGGTGGCTGCAAACTGGGACAGCCTCGTGCTCGATGTTGGAGTTGAGCCCCTGCGGCGAATACCGATGATGGAGCCAACTAGAGGAACCGAAGATCACGTTGGTGCCTTGCTCAGTTCCGTAAGGACGCCGCGGGAACTCCTTGATCGCCTTCAGGGATAACTGGTAAATATCTTTTCTAAATCTCAAAGCCTGCCGTGGTTTAGGACCGATAGATGCGTAGGATCGAAGTTGGTCCAGCAAGGAAGGTAATCCACCATGCCAGAGCGTGAACAGATTCGCAAACCGACGCCACAAAAGCGCGATGAACAAGTTGCTGAGACCGCCGCGCCCACCGAAACTTCTGAAAAGCTCAAATCCGACCTCGATGATCTGCTTGATGAAATTGACAGTGTTCTCGAAACAAACGCAGAAGAATTTGTTCGTTCGTACGTACAAAAGGGCGGCGAATAGCGCCGACGGGTGAACCGGTCGGCCCACACGAATTAGATTGGGCGCCGATGCAAGATAGTTCGCTTCCATTTTTCGCAACGAGCATGGACCCTGGTCCATCGTTCATGGATCTATTGCGGCGCGTGCAACCAAACGCGCTAGCTACCTCAACACTTGATTCCGTACGTTCACCTGGATCGAGTAACCAAGCTCCAGACATCCCTCACGGCACGACAGTCGTTGCGATTCGCTTCGCAGGAGGCGTAGTTATGGCAGGCGACCGTCGCGCAACGGCTGGCTACTCCATAGCCGGGCGCCGGATGGAGAAAGTCCAGGCAGCTGACGACTACTCAGGGGTTGCCATCGCCGGTAGTGCCGGACCTGCCATCGAGATGATCCGGTTGTTTCAAACGCAACTCGAGCATTACGAGAAGGTCCAAGGCGATCAGCTCAGCCTCGAAGGCAAGGCGAACCAGTTGTCACACATGGTCCGTGCCAATCTTCCAGCTGCCATGCAGGGCTTCGTGGTCGTACCGATATTTGCCGGGTTCGATCACGCCAAGAATGCTGGGCGGGTTTTTACCTACGACGCAACCGGTGGTCGCTACGAAGAACTCGATTACGCCACTACCGGGAGCGGGTCCATTCATGCTCGTAATTGGGTAAAGGGCGGCTGGAACGATGCGCTCTCGGCCGACGACGCTGTTGCCCTCGCGATCAGATCGCTTTTCGCAGCAGCAGACGAGGACGTCGCAACTGGCGGACCAGATTTGGTCAGACGCATCTATCCAACCGTCGCGATTATCGATGCCGACGGCTACCGATCACTCACTGATGACGACATCGAAGCACGGAGTCAGGCTTTGCTCGGTGGACCTGAACGCGGTGGGGAACGGGGAGAGAACTCATGACCATGCCGTTCTACGTCTCGCCAGAGCAGGTTATGAAAGACCGCGCGGAGTACGCGCGCAAGAACATTGCACGCGGGCGCGATCTCGTCGCCCTATGTTGTGCTCCGGGAATCCTGTTGGTTGCCGATAACCCGAGCAAGACCTTGAGCAAGACGAGCGAGATTTACGACAAGATCGCGTTCGCTGCTGTTGGAAAATACAACGAATTTCAGATGCTCAAAGTCGCTGGGATCCGAAGTGCGGACATGAAGGGCTTTAGCTATTCGCGGGAGGACGTATCGGCTCGCGAAATCGCTAACGCGTATGCACAAACTCTCGGACAAGTCTTCACCCATGAGATGAAGCCCTACGAGGTAGAACTACTTGTCTGCGAAGTTGCAGAGAGCGTCGATAAAGACGAGCTATACCACATCTTTTATGACGGCGTTGTCATGGACGAACAGGACTTCTCTGCGATCGGTGGAAATTCTGAGTCGATCACCGAAGCACTCAAGGCCGAGTATGACGCGCAAGCCGACTTAGCAACATGCCTGAAGCTTGGAGCGAAAGTCCTCGGCGGATCAAAAGGCGCTCTCGAACCGTCGCAACTTGAAGTGGCAATCCTCGACAGGACACGCCCACGCAGACGCTTTCGTCGAATCAGAAATAGCGAACTCGACAGTTTGCTGAGCTGAACAGTATGGACCGGCGCATCTTCGGTCTCGAAAATGAGTACGGCGTGACGTGCACGTTGCGTGGCCAGCGTCGCCTAAGCCCCGACGAAGTCGCCCGGTATTTGTTCCGACGCGTTGTGTCATGGGGTAGAAGCTCTAACGTCTTCCTAGAAAATGGCGCCCGCCTATACCTCGATGTCGGAAGCCACCCCGAGTACGCAACCCCAGAATGCGATTCAATTCTCGACCTCGTAGCCCACGACAAGGCTGGCGAACGCATTCTCGAGGACCTCGTCAAGAACGCCGAACAACGCCTCGCGGAAGAAGGTATTCGAGGCGAGGTTTACGTCTTCAAGAACAACACTGACTCTGCAGGGAACAGCTACGGGTGTCACGAGAACTACCTAGTGGAGCGCGGCGGCGACTTCGCGAAGACTACCGAGGTTCTCATTCCATTCCTCGTGTCACGCCAGATTTATGCCGGAGCCGGCAAGGTGCTGCAGACAGCCAGGGGAGCTATGTATTGCATAGCGCAACGCGCAGAGCACATCTGGGAAGGGGTGTCCTCTGCCACGACAAGGTCACGACCGATAATTAACACGCGCGACGAGCCCCATGCCGATGCCGAACGGTTCCGTCGTCTTCACGTAATCGTTGGCGACTCGAACATGAGTGAGTACACGACCTTTCTCAAGTGCGGGACAGCATCAATCATTTTGAAGATGCTCGAAGAGGACTCTGCTCCGTGGCGCGATCTGTCACTTGAGAACCCGATCAGGGCAATCAGAGAAATCAGCCACGACATCACATGCAGACGCAAGGTTCGGCTCGCGAACGGGCGCGAGCTCTCAGCATTTGAAATACAGTCCGAATACCTGACCCGCGCCTTGAAGTTCGCCAAGAGACGAGGACTGCCAGACCAAGAACAACGCGCCTTGGACATGTGGCAGCACGTGATGTCGACAATCGAGCGCGACCCTCTTGAACTCAAGACCGAGGTCGACTGGGTGATCAAACACCACCTGATCGAGTCTTACCGCGCAAGGAATGATCTTCCACTCGCTCATCCGAAGATCGCTCTAATGGACCTTGCGTACCACGATGTCACGCGGTCACGGTCGCTCTATTACAAGATGGCCGAACGCGGTCTCGTCGAGCGCGCCGTGGACGATGCACGAATTGATCTCGCGGTCGACAACGCTCCCGAAACAACTCGTGCTCGCCTCAGGGGCGCCTTCATCAAGAAGGCTAAGGAACGCAAGCGTGATTACACGGTCGATTGGGTCCACCTAAAACTCAACGACCAAGCCCAACGAACAGTCCTGTGCAAAGACCCCTTTAAGAGTCGCGATGACCGCGTCGACCGTCTCATAGCTAGCCTCTAGGTCTTGCCAGCTTTCTCTACCGGATTCATCACAACCGTCACAGCACAGCGACCCGGACTGCAAAAGGTTATGGTTGCCCTCGCTAGCGGCCAACCCTCTCGGGCATATGTGCTAACCGAGCTAATCGGCTCTGTCGACATCGGCGACGAAGTCATAGTTAATACGACAGCGGTAGATCTTGGACTAGGCACTGGCGGCTGGCACTTTGTGCATTGGAATTTGCGCCGCCGGGAGTGGCAGCAACCCGGACCCGGCCACATCATGAAGCTTCGATACACGAGCCTGCAAGCAGATGTCGGAAGCACAGAAGAACACCACCGAGAGCTTGAGCATGTCGAAACGGTCGATCCGCTCGTTGTCATTGCCAGCTCGCTACACAGCCAGCTTGCTGGGATAGCAGTAGCGGCGCGGCATGCGAAACCAGGGTGTCGGATCGCATACGTGATGACCGATGGCGCAGCGTTGCCACTCGCTCTTTCTGACCTCGTGGCATCGCTTCGTGAGAAGTCAATCATCGACTGCTCGATAACAGCAGGACAGGCATTCGGTGGCGACTACGAAGCAGTCTCACTCGCTAGCGCCCTCGTTATCGCTCGCCATGTCGTGAACGCCGACATCGCGATCGTTGCGATGGGACCTGGAATCGTTGGTACTAACACGGCGCTCGGCTACTCCGGTGTCGAACTCGCATCGACCCTCGACATGGCATCTGCGCTCGGTGCTCGAAGCATCGCATGTCTACGCGCGAGTGATTCCGATCCCCGCGAACGGCACCGCAATATCAGCCATCACACCGTTAGTGCGCTTTCGCGACTCACGTCTAGGCGCTCGGAAGTTGCCTTTCCACACACAGCAAGTTCGCAGTTTCGCGATTCTCTAGAGGCCTCGCGCATCGACGCGCGCCACGAAGTGAGAGAAGTGCAAATTCCCGATGTCGTCGCTCTATTCACTGAGCACCAACTCAAGGTTTCGTCGATGGGACGGGCAGCGAAAGACGATCCGATACTCCATGAATGCGCAGCGGCCGCTGCCGTCCTCGCCTGTAGCCCGTAGATTGGCGACCGTGTCACAGTCCGACGGTCCGAGCCGATCAGAGCGCGTACTTAATTTGCTCGCGTTTCTTCTCGAATGCAAGCAACCCGTGACTCGAATCGAGATACTCAGCGAGATCCCCGGATACGCGGGTGATAACGACGCAGGACGAAGAGCGTTCGAGCGCGACAAAGAGATGCTGCGCAGTATGGGAGTGCCGATCAAGGTGCTTGCAGGCACCGGGTCGAGTGACCAGGCATATACCGTCGATCCGAATGAATATTTTCTCCCAGATCTTGATCTCACAGACTCTGAGACCGCGGCATTGCGCGTAGCTGTCAACGCTGTTTCGCTTGGCAGCGGCATTGGCGACGGCGCATTGCTAAAGCTAGGGAGCGCGCCGGTCAGCGGGACTTCGCCGATTGCTTCGCTCCCTCTGCTGCCACAGCTAGCGCCGCTGTTTGATGGTTTTCGGAAGCGTCTACGCGTTTTTTTCACCTACCAGTCGACGCAACGCAGAGTTCAGCCATGGAATCTCAGCAGCCGAGGCGGTCGGTGGTATCTAGTCGGCTTCGACTGTGATCGCGAGGCTGTGCGAACGTTCCGAGTTGACCGCATAGCCAACGACGTCAAGTTGGACCACAGCCGCACTTTCGAGGTTCCCGACGATTTTCGTCCAGAAGAGTTCCACGTCGACCAGCCTTGGCATTTCGGAAGCGAGCACACGGAGGTCAGAATTCTCGTCGACGCTGACTGCATCTCGGAGGTCGATGCTGCACTCGGCACCGAGACTGACCGAGCCGAAGCAGACGGTTCTGCCGTAGTACTCACCATTGATGTCTCGAATCCAACTGCATTGCGTTCTCGGCTATTCGAGTTCGAAGACAGAATCGAGATCCTCAGTCCTGAGTCGTTTCGCGCCGACACGATCGCATGGCTCGAAGATGTTGTCGCGCGAGGCCACGGATCAGCATGAGCCCGCGACGCCTACCTGCGGAAGACATACAGAGAATTCTTGCGCTCGTTCCTTTCCTCGTAAACAACCCCGGAATATCAAAAGAAGTTGCGGCAACTCGATTTGGGTTAAGCATCGAGGAGCTAGAGGACGATCTAGATCTCATCCTGATGATCGGCGTACCCCCATTCGGAGGCGGCGATTACATCGATGTCGACACAACCGACGACAAGATCACGCTCTGGATGGCCGACTCGTTTAGTCGGCCTATGCAGTTGTCAGCAGCCGAAGGTCTCGCATTACTTACTGCCGGCCGCGCTTTGCTCGCAGTACCGGGAGCCGAAGCAGATGGACCGCTCGCCATGGCCTTGCGAAAACTCGAGAACACTCTCGGATCGCCGGAGCTCATCGTCGAAATACCAGCACCGCGTCATCTCGAAGAAGTGCGCGAAGCGACTGACAGTTCGGTTCGCATCAGGATCGTCTACGCGGCCGCCGGCACTGAAGGAACCACAACCCGAGTCATAGATCCCGTCGGCGTGTTTTGTGCGATGGGCGAGTGGTACCTAGAGGCTTACTGCCACCATGCACGCGCCGACAGACTGTTTCGGGTCGATCGCATTGTCGCCATCGAACAGACCTATGAACACTTCGCTCCGCCAGAAAGTGAAAAGCTTTCACTCACAATTTTTCATCCAAAGCCCACAGACCCAAGAGTCACAATCGACATTGACCCGAGCGCATCGTGGGTCGCAGAACGATTCCCCGTTGAGAGTGTCCTAAAGAGAGACAGCGGCGACCTCCGGGTAACGATGGCCGTAACTCGGCCCGCATTTCTGTCGAACCTGTTGCTGCGCCTAGGCCCAAGTGCTCTGGTCGTATCACCACCCGAATTCCGGGATATCGCGGTCGAACCGGCCCAACGCATGCTCGACCGCTACCGTGGCAAGCACTCATGAACGCAGATCTCGACTCCGCTACTAGCAACGGAGAGGAAAGCGCCAACGGCCAAGAGATAGAGACCGAATTGCTCCCGGAAGTCCCGCTCATGAAACGCAAGAAGCTCTCGAAGAGCAACAAAGCAGCTATCGAGTGGGTCATCCTCATTGTCTCGGCCTTGACGATTGCACTTTTGATCAAAACTTTCTTGTTTCAGGCGTTCGTGATTCCAAGCGAGTCCATGGAGACAACACTGCATGGCTGTGCAGGTTGCGACAACGATCGAATCCTCGTGAACAAGCTTTCGTATCGTTTCCACGACGTAAACCGTGGCGATATCGTCGTATTCGAAGCTCCCAAGAATCGCCAACATGACGGCATCAAGGATTACGTCAAACGAGTAATTGGATTGCCCGGCGATTACATCGAGCTCGGCAATAATGAAGTACTCATAGATGGCGAACCGTTAATCGAGCCCTATGTGAATCCCGAATGTGCGCATAGCGTTGCCGATGGACTCATCGCTCATACTGTGCCGCCCGGTCATGTCTTCGTAATGGGCGACAACCGATGTAAGTCTGCGGACTCGCGGTCGTTCGGAAACGTAGAGCAAGGCAACTACGGCGACATTCCCGAAGACACGATCATCGGGCGCGCCTTCGTGCGCATCTGGCCGTTCGGTAGATTCAAGTTCTTGTAGCCGCCGCGTCTAGAGCGAGGCGCAATCGCTCTGGCCGGTCGCAGTAAAGCCCATCAACGCCGATCGCGAGCATTGCAGCAAGGTGGCGTTCTTCTTGGACATCCCACGCGAACGCGAGAACACCGAAGCGGTGGAAGAGCGAAACTAGCCCGGAAGTCCATTCAGTGTGGTGAAAGTTCATAGCCCGAATTCCGACCGCGGCAAGGTTGAAAGCGTGCCTTTCGAGGGGCACATCAATCGAACTACGGCGACGACTATGGACAAAGTTCGCCCGCGTCGCCCCTCGATTGCCGGAAATTGCTTCGACTTGCGGATGGCACAGCCACAGGCGTTCCGACGCACCGACCTCCTCTGCCACCGCAAGCAATGGTGCGATGACCTCAGAGTGCTTAGCGTCGATCGACAAGTGAAAATCGGTACCGAGTTTCGCGTACACATCCGCTAACCGCGGCACACCAAATTCGGCTAACTCGTCGGCCGCCGTCCTTCTAACTGAGATTCGCCGCAACCCTCGACGCACGTGCGCGTCGTGTACGCAGACCACCTCAGCATCCGCGCTCAGCCAGCAATCGGTTTCAAGACCTGCGAGTCCGTAACTCAAAGCGCGAGAAAACGCGTCGATGGTGTTTTCCGGCGCCTCGAGCCGCGCACCACGATGCGCGAACCCATAGACGCAACGTCCGACATCGCTACCAGGGAATGAAAGGTTCAAATATGACTCCTGTTCAAAAGCGATTTCGACCCTAAAGCACGGGCCTTAGAGCGCCGAATGTTCTCACGTGCAACGGATCGGATATCCGTGCCGAACTGAGAACCAAGGACGGTAGACCGTGACAACGATCAGGGCTAATTGCCCAACTTGCGGAGATGTACAACTCAAGGCCAATGACTTGGTCGTGCGTATTTGCTCAGACGACGAGAGCGGATCGTACGCATTCCGGTGCCCGGATTGCGCCCATCCGGTAGCCAAGGACGCCAGTCGACGGATCGTCGATCTGCTCGTTGGAAGCGGAGTACGTATGCAAGTGTGGAGACTCCCAGCAGAGTTGCAAGAGTCTCACCTTGGCCCGACTTTGACTCCCGACGACCTACTCGACTTCCACCTGTTGCTGCAGAGCGATGGATGGTTCGAATCGGTCGCAGAAGCCGTACGAAAGAACATCGAGCGATAAAAGCTCTAACCTCCAGTCGATGACATCGTTTATCGCAATCGCCATCAGCGTCATATCGCTCCTCGTCGTCGTACTGGTCGCCGACAGCGTTCGAAAGTCAATAATTCCGACCGTCGCATCGCTGACGCGAGTGCGCGCTGGCTTGCAGCCTCTCACGGTGTTAGCGCGCACAGATGCGAGACGAACTAGCCACCTGAATGAGCCTCGTAGCTAGTCCTGAGTAGGCTCAGTAACAATGTTCAATGTCGGCGGTCTCGAATTTGCAGTAATCGCAATAGTCGCGTTGCTCGTATTCGGCCCAAAGCGCCTCCCGGAAGTCAGCCGTCAAATTGGGAGCGCTCTTGCTGAGTTCCGCAAGGTCCAAAGTCAAGTCAAGTCAGAAATTGACGACGTAATCCACTTCGATGACTCGAAGGCAAAGCCGTCGAGAGCGTCATTGGCTAGTAGCCCTGTGCCGATGGTGTCTGAGCCGACAGAATCACCAAACGTGGAAGCGGTTCAGGAGAGTTCGAACCCAGCAGAGTCCTCCGCAGAGCCCGACGCGTCACCTGAGCCGAACGACGACTAAGACCCTTGGCTAAGAACAACGAAAACACCGAAGGGCGGATGTCGATAGTCGAGCATCTAACCGAACTTCGCAACCGCCTGTTTGTGTCGCTCGCGGCAACTGCACTATGCGCCATTGCGGTATTCATTTTCTATCCGCAAATTCTCGACTTCGTATCCGGCCCGTATCGCGATGCGACCAAAGGCATTACCAAATGCATGCCCAAGGGCTGCGACCTAACCGCGATTGATCCGTTGGCTCCGTTTATGTCTCGAGTAAAAGTCGCTACATACGGTGGCATCGCGTTGTCACTGCCAATCCTGATGTTTGAGCTTTGGCGATTCGTTACTCCTGGCCTACGTGACAAGGAACGTCGTTACGCGATCCCATTCCTGATATCTGCCTGGCTCCTATTTATTCTGGGCGCAGTCCTAGCTTGGTTCACCCTCGACAAGGCACTCAATTTCCTGTTCACCGCCGGCGGCGATATCGAACCCAACATCGTCGTCGACAAGTATCTCAGCTTGGTCACTTTCATGCTGCTCGCATTCGGAGCCGCGTTTCAGTTCCCTGTCCTGCTCGTATTCTTGTTGTTAGTCGGAGTAGTGAAGACGGGACAATTGCGCAAAGTGCGAAGACACGCGGTCGTCGGTATCGTGATCATCGCAGCGGTAATCACTCCTAGTCAGGACCCCTATTCTCTGTTCCTATTGGCTACGCCGATGTACCTGTTCTACGAGATCTCAATCCTTATCGGAAGGGCAATGAAACGATGAGCCAACGACGCACGCGCAAGCAACGTCTTGCACCGCCGATAGAAGTAACCAAGAAGGAGAAGATTCAAGCGATTCTCGGAGTGGCGGCCGTTGTCGGCTTCACGACGCTGTGCATTTGGGCTGTGCGACCCGGCGCTCCCGACTACTACGGCCTGACAGGCGGCATAGCTAGTAGACAGCCGAAGGCAACAATTCTCGTGATCGGTTCGCTCTTGGCGATAGGAATCAGCATCGTAATGTTCAGAAAATGGGCTGCCGACGGACGCGGCCCGAAGCGTCAACCGTGGCTCGGCGTTTCACACTTAGTGATAGTCGCAGTCGCACTTGCCGCCGGATTCTTTTGGCCAGGCGGACTGTTGCGGCACCGACCCGGCACGGAGACTCCAAACATTCCGGATATCACAGTCCCTCCACTAACGAACTCGACAGTACCTGAGGTCTCCGCAACGACAGTGCCCGGAGAGTCTGCAACGACGACCCCGATCGAAAGCGTGACGACGGCACCAGCAGACGTTGACGGACCCGATGCAGACCCAAGCGCAACGACCGTTCCTTCCGAATCAGGATGACAGTAACAAATGACGTTGTCGTCCCTGCGCGATGAATTCGTCGCCAAACGGCCTTACCCGCTCGACGATTTCCAGGTAGCGGCCCTTAACGCGCTCGACTCTGGTCATTCGGTGCTAGTCGCGGCCCCGACGGGTTCAGGCAAGACGCTCGTGGCCGAATACGCGATTCACCTCGCTCTTGCAGCAATGGGCAAGGTCTTCTACACGACCCCACTAAAGGCTCTCTCCAACCAGAAGTATTCAGACTTGGTGCGCGAGCACGGGTCAGAGGCTGTTGGTCTTCTTACCGGAGACAACGCAATAAATAGCACCGCCCCGATCGTGGTGATGACGACCGAGGTCTTGCGCAACATGATTTACGCCAACTCAGCGAGCTTGAACAGACTTCGTTACGTGATTCTCGACGAAGTCCATTATCTCCAGAACCGGTTTCGCGGTGCAGTCTGGGAAGAAGTCATAATCCAGCTAGCACTCGATGTAGATCTCGTATGCCTGTCTGCCACGGTGTCGAATGCAGAGGAGTTTGCAGACTGGATTCGAGCCGTGCGAGGCGAAACCACAGCGATAATCGAAGAACGGCGTCCAGTTGAGCTGTCACACCTCTACGCCGTTGGAGATCGCAGTGCAGAAACAATTCATTTGCTCCCGCTGCTGCTCGGCGACGGTGAGGACGTCCACCTAAATCACGAAGCCCAGGAACTCGACGAACGTCCGACTGCCCAGCGCTCCGGTCGCGGTCGTAATCGCAAGTTGTATTCACCTTGGCGTGGCGAATTGATCGAACGACTGAGGGACGATGACATGCTCCCTGCGATCTATTTCATTTTCAGCCGCAATGCGTGCGATGACGCGGTACGAGGCGCACGTCGTGAAGGTATCCGCCTAACGAATAGCGACGAACTTCTCTCTGTGCGTGAAATTGCGGAACGCCACACAGCCGGACTTAGCGAAGACGACCTTGCTGTGCTCGGATATGGCGAGTGGCTAGATGGCCTAGAAGCTGGAATTGCTGCTCATCATGCGGGACTAGTGCCCCCGATGAAGGAGGCCGTCGAAGAGGCATTCTGCAAAGGTTTAGTGAAGGTTGTGTTCGCTACCGAAACGTTGGGCCTCGGTATCAACATGCCAGCACGTTCGGTCGTGATCGAGAAGCTGTCGAAGTTCACCGGAGAGCATCACGAAATTCTTACCCCAGGGGAGTACACCCAACTCGCAGGACGTGCCGGCCGCCGCGGAATCGATGACGTCGGCTATTCCATAGTTTGTTGGAATGCTTTCGTCAAGTTCGATCAGGTCGCGTCGCTCGTCGGAAGACGTAGTTATGAACTCACGTCGTCGTTTAGACCCACATACAACATGGCTGTCAATCTCATTAGGCGCTGCGCTAAAGATCGAGCACACGAACTCTTGAACCAATCGTTCGCCCAGTATCACGCCGACCGCGACGTAGTGGGCTTAGAGACCCAGATCAAGCGTCAACGCGACCTTCTGCACAGGCTTCGCGAAACTGCTGACGACCAAGACGGCATGCTCGCCGACTACCGCTCAAAAGTCCTAGAACTCGAGAGCTTAAAGAAGTCGACGACGATCTCCAGATCGAGCCGCTTCGAATCACTCAGAACCGGTGACATCGTCGCTATTTCGCGCAAAGCAATAGGGGTCGTCGTGAAACAAGATCGCGGGCGAGCACCCGGTCGAGTCTTGGTCATCACCGATTCCGGACGGCTCCTTCGACTCGATGCGCGCGACTTTCCGAGAGGTGTATCCCGCATAGGCGCACTCGAGTTACCTAGACCGACGCAGCCGCGCAACCCTGATTACGTTGCGAACGTAACCGGCATGCTCGCGCGGGCAACACTCGACCCGAGGCAGTCGGACGATTCCAAGATTGTCGAGGATCTTGAGGCCCAGATCGCTCTACATCCAATTGCGCGCGATCCGCATCGCTCCACACGACTGCGTGCTGCCTTCGGCGTTGAGCGAAGCGAACGCGATCTAAATCGCCTCGAGAGGAGGGTGGCAGATCGCGGCGAGAGCCTCGCCCGCCAATTTGACCGCGTTCTCGATGTCCTTGCGGCGTGGGGTTACACCGACGGGTGGAATCTGACTGAGTCTGGGTCTGTTCTCTGCGGCCTGTACACGGAGTCAGACCTTCTTGTGGCCGAAGCAATAGCTGACGGTCTTTTTGATGGCCTCGACCAGGCAAACCTCGCTGCGCTCACCTCAGCATTCACGTTCGAACGAAGAGGTCCAGAAAGCGACAATCCCCGCCCGCCCAGAAACTGGCCAAGCCGCGAGGTCGCGAAGCGTTGTAACAAGATAGAGCGCACTTTTCGTGAGCTTCAGAACGCAGAGTTCGACGCACACCTCAAGCAGACCCGGGCTCCCGATCCTGGATTTACGGCCGCTGTAGCAAGATGGGTACGCGGAGAAGAATTGGCAGAGATTCTTGACGAAGAAGAAATGACCGGCGGAGACTTCGTACGCAACATCAAGCAACTCATTGATCTGCTGCGTCAGATCGGCATAGCGGCACCTAACCCGGCAACGCGTCACACGGCAAATAGCGCTGCCGACGCGTGCACAAGGGGAGTAGTCGAGGCCTCGAGCAGGGTAGGGGGCTAGCACATGGACGTCGGCGGGATACGCAAGGGGGAGCCTTGGGGCAAGGCTGTCTCAGAGGGCGCCGACGAAATTGTCATCGGGGGAGATGCCGACCTTGCTTGTCGTATCGACTTGACCAAGTCCAAGATCATCGCATGGACGCCGGACTCATCAAGTGACCTCGCAACGACGTTGGGACTCACTAAGGCCGGCGCACCTAAGCCCGCCCATGCAAGCAGGGGTCACGCGTTGCCTGTCGACGCGCTCAGCGTTCGTATCGACGGTGCCAACCCGATGTGGGCTGTGTCGTCAGTCGCTGTCGGCCAGACCCCGAATCAAACACGCCGTTGGCATCGCCGCAGGGCGTTCGCTCTACGTGTAGACAACCGCCAAAAGTCGGTATCAGCCACGGGGGTGATCGCGATGAATGCTCAGCACCTCGAAGGACTTCGTGTAGTTCCGAGCGGTCATCCCGGGGACGGGAAGGCCGAAGTTCAGTGGTTCGGACTCGCACCAGTTGACAGGGCGAAGATGCGTAAGCGCTTGGCCCTAGCTGAACATCTCGGCCACAAGGATGTCGGAAGCGCTACGTTTCGGCAACTGACGGTCGAATTTGCGCGGAGACGAAGCGTCTGCATAGACGGAGTGCCATTCTCGGCCGCGTATCGAGTCGAGATTTCGGTAGTGGCGGCAGCATTTCAAATACTTATCTAACAATGCCGAAGATGCGCAGAACGCTCCTATAGCACCGATACGATCAGCCGCCCATGTACTCGCGCGAGAACTTCACTGACGACGAAGCAGCGAAGCTACGCCCGTATTTCACGAACCTAGATCAGCCAATATTTGCGCTAACCAACCTCCCGGAGGTGGTCAAGGGCGCACTGTTCGCGAGGTATTCGCGTAGCGACAAGAGTTTGCGCCGCTTGTTCCTCGATGAGTTCGTGCCCGATCTCGACCTCAGTGGCGACCTCTCTGTAGATGCCACGGTTGGACTACGGCGCGCAGAAGAACTGTATGACCGTGTCTTTCTCGAGTACGGCGACGATTCGGTCGCTCAACTCGGCGGTGTCCATCTCGCGTGCGAACAGTCATCGAACCTGCTGACCAAGATCCTAGAATGGGGGAGACTCGCCGCGTATCTCGAACAATCAACGCGGTACATCCCGTACGACTCGCGCGTCGACGGGCGATATCGGTACTACCGCCCGCGTGAAGTTCTTACGGCGCGTCACGGCGCCCGCTACGTCGCGGACATGGACGCTCTGTTCGACACTTATAGAGAAATGTTGCCGACCCTTGATGACTGGGCGCGCAAGAGGTATCCGAAGGACAACGCAACATCTGATTTTGTTTACAAACAGACAATCAAAGCGAAAGCCTGCGATTCGGTACGCGGAATGCTTCCCGCTTCTACATTGTCAAACGTCGGAATTTATGGCACTGGGCAAGCCTTCGAATCAATGTTGTTACGCATGAAAGCTCATCCGTTACCAGAATCGCGCGCATACGCCGACGACATGCTCGCAGAGCTTCGGAAAGTAATCCCATCATTCCTTACTCGCGTCGACCGACCAGACCGCGGTGGCGCGTGGATTAACTATCTGCAATCGAATGCTTCGCAGACCGAGGAAATAGTGCGACGAGTATTCGGCGCACGCGATGCCGAACGCGCGAGTGCACCAGATGTCAGTCCGCAGGTGCGGCTTCTAGATTTCGATCCCGCTGGCGAGGACAGGGTCCTGGCTGCAATCGCTTTTTCGTCTACAGATAAATCCGAATCGGAGTTGTTACGCACAGTCCAGACGTTGTCAGCAGACGACCGCTCGCGACTCATGTCGGCATACGTCGGCGACCGGTCTAACCGTCGCCATAAGCCCGGACGCGCATTCGAGCGCACGACATACAGATTCGAAGTCGTCGGCGACTATGGAGCATTTCGAGACCTGCAACGTCACCGGATGTTGACCATCGAATGGCAACCACTGACTCCTCACCTCGGATATGACATTCCCGAGGCGGTTGCCGAAGCTGGCGTCACCACGACATTCGAGAAGGCTCTAGAGCGATCTGCCAACCTGTATTCAACTCTGCAGCCAGAGCATCCCATCGAGGCTGGCTACGCGGTATCTCTGGCGTTCAGAGTCCGCTATGTGATGCAGATGAATGCGCGAGAAGCAATGCACATGCTTGAGCTACGCAGCGCACCACAAGGTCACCCTGCATACCGCAGCGTTGTGCAACAAATGCATCGTCAGATCGCTGACATTGCGGGCCATCGATTGATTGCAGCGGCTATGCAACATGTAGACCACGAGGTTTACGAGCTAGAACGCCTCGCTTCTGAGGGCGCTGCCGAACGCAGGCGCCTAAACGCGATTTAGCCTCTGCTACGACCAGGGGGAGCATGAGGCCTATAATCCCGCGACCTACGACTCGGCCAAGGAGCCAGAGTCCAAGAATTCAATGACTAACCAACAGAAGATGAGTGAACTGCAACCATGAGTGACGAAGAATTCGACGAAGAACAAGGCGAGGAAGAAGAAGACCTCGAAGAGTTCGACGAAGAAGGCGAGGGCGACGAATCAGTTCTTGATGATGAGCTAGACCTAGGATCGACCATCGGAGATGATGGCGATGACGACGAAGCACTTCCTGTTGCAGACGACGATGATGTTGTCGACCTCGACGAAGAACTGCATCCCGACGATGTCGAAGAAGCACTCGACGTTGTCTTGCGTGAAAAGACCTCAAGTTCTGGCCACGAAGACGATGAAGAATATGAATTGCCGGGAGACCGTGGCGAGACGGGGACGAAGATCGTTCCACGTCGCCCTGGCGAGTTCGTTTGCACGAGCTGCTTTCTAGTGTTGCCACGACACATGTTGGCTGACGAAAAGACCCTGCTCTGTCGCGACTGCGTCTAGGAGAACGCTCGAAGCGGCTGTTCTCTTTCCGGAATTGGTGCGCGCTACTGAGCGGTCTGCTGCTCGCAGGTTCAAGACCAAGTATCGACTTAGGTCCTCTAGCGTTTGTCGCTCTAGTCCCGCTGTTCGTCTCCTGGCGCGGACGCAGCGCCCGTAGCTGCGCTGGATTGGGGTTTCTCGCCGCATGTAGTTATTACGCGTGCGTGGTGTCGTGGGCTTGGTATTTCGGTGCGATTGCACTTGGGCCGTTCATAGCGATCCTCGCTTGCTTCTGGGCACTCGCAGGTTTCGTTGTCGGTTTCCTCGGGCGGCGTGGACGGACACATCCGCTACTGATTGCGGGCGTGTGGGTGCTTAGCGAGGCATTCCTCGCACGCTGGCCGTACGGCGGCTTTTCGTGGGGCGAAGTCGGGTATGCGTTCCACGACATTGCAATCATGCGCTCGCTCGGCGCGCTCGGCGGTCTACCTCTCATCTCATTCGTGGCCGTTGCGATCAATGCCGGGATCGCAGACTTAATTTCTGGCGGCCGGCGGTCACCAAGAGTGTTCGCAAAACGTATCGGCTTGATTGGCGCTCTAATCGGAGCCACTCTGGTGTGGGCGATCCTGATTCCTGGACCCAGAATCAGCGGGAGTTTCCGTTTCGCCCTATTGCAAGGCAACGACATCAATCGCGATCTCACAGACGCCGAATACTTCGCAGGCACATTGCCGGAGAATCACTTCGCACTAGCCGAGAAGCTCAAGGGCGAATTCGATTTGATCGTATTCCCAGAGAGCACATTCACAGATGCGCCGAACGCGCCTAGCGCACCGTTCGCTGATTTCGAGTGGCCGCAGAGACTTGCGGATCTTGCGGTGCGCCACAACAGTTACGTGCTTGCGAATGGGACAGGTGACGCTCCCGACGGCCGCGCTCTGAACCTAAACGTGTTGTGGTCCCCCCAGGGACGAGAGGTGGGGGAGTACGCAAAGAGGCATAGAGTTCCGTTCGGAGAATGGGTTCCAATGCGCTCCTTCATCGCGAAATTCGTAAAGGCTGTCGAACAAATCCCGAGAGACTTTGCGCCGGGCGATGTTCGGGGCCTATTCAAAGTCGGCGACACCAAGATCGCGACCGTGATCTGTTTCGAATCTATGTTTGGAGCAGAGGTCAGGCCCCTCGTAGCTGACGGTGCCGAACTAATCGTTGTATCGACTAACAATCGCTCGTACAGGCGATCTGCAAACTCGAGACAACACCTAGCGGCAGCCCAAATCAGAGCAGTCGAAACAGGACGCCCGGTCTTGCAAGCGGCTATCTCTGGAATTTCTGCCGTTATTGACTCAAATGGCGAGGTCCTTGCAGCGCAACCGCTGTTCGAGAACGGCTCACTCGAAGGCACGATCAAGACTCGAACAGGGACCACTCCATACGTACGTTTTGGTGAGTGGGTCCTCATCTTGCTGTTTTTTTGCTTCACGTGGTCATTGGCTCGGGCACTGATCGTGAAACGTGTTCAAAGTCGACAAGTTCGGTCCATAAACTGAGACTCAGTGATTGACAAAGAAACTCAGAAGAACATCGAGCGCGTCGCGGAGATTGTTTTGTTCGCCCCGGTAGGCATCGCGATGATGCTCAAAGATATGGCACCGACATTCGTTCAGATGATGGTTTCGCGAGGCCACGCTGAAGTCGACAGGAAACAAACAGAGGCCGAGGAGCGTCTCACGACTGCTCGAAGTACCGGAGAGGTCGCAATTGCATTCGGTCTGCCGATGGTGAAGCAATCGGTATCCGATGCATTTCAACGCATCACTGCTAATGCAAGGAGCGTCGCACCTCCTGCAGAGAAGAGCCCGACCGAAGGGACGGTCACGGACCTGTCGGCTAAACGAATCGCGGCCACGACGCGTATTCCTGGTTTCTCAGCGTCAGAGCCCGAAGTAGCGACCGACCTCGCGGAGAAACGCAGACGAAGCACTGCGGCAGACCGCTTGCCCATAAAGGGTTACGACGAGCTAGCGGCAAGTCACGTAGTCGAACGACTACCTGGGCTAACACGAGCCGACTTGCTATCGGTGCACGAATATGAAGCGGCCCATCGGAGCCGCCGCACGATCCTCGCGAAAATTGAGCAATTGACAGGCTCTTGATTCGCTATCGGGAAGTCTCTCAAGGCGCATAGGTTCGTTGCGGATGGAATCTTCAAGGCTGGCTGAAACCAAGGATCTCAATGCGATCGTCGAGCTTGCTAGAGCTCTGGCTGACGAATTGATACCGACTCGCGGTGGCGAACTCTGGAGCAAACGGGAAGCACCTTCAGGCGATCTGTTCTCACACTACGAGCGGTTGATCGCTCATGTAGGCAACGCTCTATTTGTCGGGACTATCGACGAGGAAATTGTTGGTTTCGCAAGCGTTCAAATCGAGATACTTGCCGACGGCTCATTACTGGGCGTAATCCAGGATATATACGTCGATCCAGACGCACGGTCTGTAGGCGTAGGGGAGTCCCTTGCGAACAGTTGCTTAGCTTGGTGCGAAGACAACCAATGTGGCGGAGTCGACGCTCGAGCATTGCCAGGCAACCGCGCTGCGAAGAACTTTTTCGAGATCAATGGGTTTGTTGCACGGTCTATAACAATGCATCGCGCCATCGACCCGACTGCATAGCCTCGATACATGACCGAAGAACGCGACACGAACGCTGACTTGGACGCAACCGGCGTCGACTGGGACCTCGAGACGCTCTTAGTCGGCGACGGCCACACGTCAGTCGATGACATCCTCAACGACGCTGACCGAGTAGCCGCCGACTTAGCATCACACAAAGGATCAATTGGGGCGATGAGTGCGCAAGTCCTCGCTGAATACCTAACTCGTAGCGCGTATTTAGGGGAGTTGCTCGGACGAGTTGGTTCGTACGCTGGCCTCAAATTCGCTGTCGATACTCAGGATCCGGCCAACGGTGCCCTCATGTCGCAGGTCGAGGAACGCTCGACTGTTATCGAGACACAACTGGTTTTCTTCGACCTCGAATGGGCAGCGCTCGACGACTCGCTGGTAGAGGAACTGCTTGCTGATCCTTGCCTGGCGTTCGCCGCTCATCATCTCCGGACAGCGCGCAGGTACAAGACGCACCTATTGACCGAGGCAGAAGAAGTAATTCTCGCTGAGAAGAACCTGTCTGGAGCAAATGCATGGGTCCGTTTGTTCGAGGAACTGCAATCCGAAATCACCGCAGAGATAAACGGTGAAAACCTCAAGCTAGAGAGCGCTCTATCGCTACTCCAGGCACCAGATCGCGAAGTTCGCAAAGCCGCAGCCCAAGCCGTTACAGAGGGCTTGGCTCCTGGACTGCGGACGCGCGCATTTGTATTCAATACCTTGCTGTCTGACAAATCAATCGACGACCGCTTACGCAACTTCGACACCTGGATCGCGAGTCGCAACCTTTCGAACGAAGCGAGCGACGAGTCCGTCGCAGCGCTTGTCACTGCAGTACAGGGCCGCTACTCGATTCCGCAACGTTGGTACAAACTCAAAGCGCAGCTACTTGGCCTCGACCGCCTCGCCGATTACGACCGCAACGCGACTGTCGCTGAATCCGACCTCAAGATAGGTTGGTCAGAAGCCACCGAGATTGTCGTCGATGCGTACGCATCGTTTTCGCCTGAGCTAGGGAGCATTGCTCGCGCGTTCATCGACAACCAATGGATCGACGCTCCGGTACGAGCAGCCAAACGAGGCGGGGCCTTCTGCTCATACACGGTCCCTTCGCATCACCCGTACCTGATGCTCAACTGGACGGGTCGGCGTCGAGACGTGCTCACCCTGGCGCACGAACTCGGCCACGGCATACATGCCTACCTGTCGCGTCAGCAGGGAGTATTCCACTTTTCGACGCCACTTACGCTTTCCGAAACGGCATCGGTTTTCGGCGAAACCGTCACGTTCGGCCGCTTGCTAGAAGCCACGAAGGATCCATCAGAGCGACTAGCCCTTTTGGCAGAGAGTCTCGAAGGCTCAATCGCAACAGTCTTTCGCCAGGTCGCCATGAACCGTTTTGAGCATGCAGTCCACACTGACCGGCGAGACCAAGGCGAAGTTTCGGTGGACCGCTTCAACGAACTTTGGGTCTCCACGCAAAGCGAAATGTTCGGCGACACCGTCGAAATGTCTGAGGGATATGAGACCTGGTGGTCATACATTCCTCATTTCATTGGATCGCCCGGATATGTGTACGCCTATGCATACGGCCAACTGCTCGCATTATCGGTCTACGCGCAGTATGAGCAACGGGGCGAAGTGTTCGTACCCCACTACATCGAAATGCTCAGCGCCGGCGGTTCACGCACCCCGGAACAACTTGGAACCATCGTCGGCGTCGATCTAGCGGACCCAGGGTTTTGGGAAGCAGGACTAGACATAGTTGAGCGACAGCTCACCGCAACCGAAGAGGCCGTAGCTACAAGGTAATCCCCCAAAACGCCGATAATTCATGTTATGTAAAGCTATACTTTGCATAACATTTGGTGTAATCCCCGACTTGGGTCGTGTTTGAGTTTGGCCAGTCTCGCCATTTCGCCTAACCCGGAAATGGCTACTTGGCTAGTTCGTACTCCGTCGTTGGCTAGTAGGTGAAATCCCCGACTTGGGTCGTGTTTGAGTTTGGCCAGTCTCGCCATTTCGCCTAACCCGGAAATGGCTACTTGGCTAGTTCGTACTCCGTCATTGGCTTGCTCGTCACCTTGTAGACCAAGGTTGCTGTTGCGGCCAATTCGCCGTCTAGGCCGCCCACGAAGACCTCGGCATCGCAAAAGAGCGTGCTTCGGCCACGTTTAGTTACCCAGCCCTCGGCTAGAGCATCTGCTTCTGGCGGTATCGGAGCTAGGTAGCGAATCTGCAGGTCGATCGTGAACAGACCTCGAGGCTCGTCGTAGCCAGAGCCAACAGCTGGTACTACTGCTGTGTCGATTAGCGATGCGACTGCGCCGCCGTGCCAGATGCCCGCAGGCTGGCGAAACTCTGGTCGATATGGCAGACGCATGCGCGCGTAGTCGAGCCTCACTTCTTCGATTTTCATGCCCATGAACTGCGGATAAAAGGTCGTGTCCCAGTTACCGAACTTCTCCCATCTTGCAGCGCGCTGGGGTGGGAGCAATGTGAATCTCTCGGCTCTAGTCATATCCAATACTCTCGCCGCCATGACAAGTTGGTCGAATTGGTCGGGTCGCATTAAGTCTTCACCGGCTACGCAGATCTCCCCTAGCTCAGAAGACGAGATCGCATCCGCAATAGTTTCTGCTCGAGACCGCGGGCAGGTCGTGAGAGCACGCGGCACAGGTCACTCGAATACGCCCTTATGCGCTACCGACGATGTTCTCGTAAGTCTCGAAAGTCTCTCAGGTTTGGTCAGTTTCGACCAAGAGAACCTCACCGCCGTAGTCCGTAGCGGAACCACTCTCAACCACCTTTCGGCAGCACTGCACTTGCACGGACTCGCGCTACACAATCTCGGCGATATCGACGCGCAAACTATCGCTGGCGCTGTCGGCACAGCCACACACGGGACCGGAACTGCTCTCAGCAATCTCGCTAGTGCCGTCGAGGGCACGCGAGTCGTGCTAGCCGACGGTTCAGTCGTCGCGTGTTCGCGCTCGGTCAACATAGAACTGTTCGCCGCGCTCACACCATCGCTAGGAGCGGTCGGGATCATCACCGAGTTCACAATTCGAGTCGTTCCCTCATACCGGTTGCACGAAAAGATCTGGTTCGCGAGTGGCGATACTGCTATTGCCTCGCTTGAGGCAAACATCGCTGCCACCCGCCACTATGAGTTCTTCTGGCACCCGTCTAGAGACCTTGTCGAGCACAAAGCACTGGCTCTCACCGAGTCCGCTCCTAATCCCCTTCCGGACACGAAACGAGAGCGCATCGACTATTCACATCGCATCCTGCCGAGCGTTCGTAGCGCCCGATTCAACGAGATGGAGTACTCGCTCCCCTACGACAATGGTCCAGCATGCTTCGCGGAATTGCGGAAGCGAATGATCGATAAGTGGCCGAATATCGAATGGCCCGTCGAGTATCGAACAGTCGCGAGCGACGATCTAATGCTGTCGCCTCATTCCGGTCGACCATCCGTCACGATTTCCGTGCACCAGGGTGGCGATAAGCCATGCGATGACCTGTTTAGGGACACAGAGCAACTCCTGAGGGGCCATGGAGGACGACCACATTGGGGCAAGGTCCACTACAACGACGGAAACGACCTGCGTTCCCACTATCCAGGGTGGGATGAATGGTGGAACACACGCGACCGTTTCGACCCGGACGGCGTGTTCTTGAACCCGTACCTAGCTGCACTACGCACTAACGCGTAGGCGGCTACTTCTACCGTTCCGGTATTTCGCCGTCGGGAAGCCACCGCCACGTAGTCCACTCCCCCATTGGAAATGCACCGAGCTTCGAGTAGAAGCCCTGCGCCGACACGTTCCAATCGAGGACGTTCCATTCGACCCGCTGATCGGTACGATCCCGAATCGATTCAAGCAACGCCCGCCCGACGCCACGGCCTCGATAATCACTTTTCACGAAGAGGTCCTCAAGCCAGATTCCTGCCTTGCCCCTGAACGTCGAAAACGTCGAAAAATATAGGGCCATCCCCAGCACTTCGCTGCCGTTGAGGGTGGCCAAGAGAACATTTGGAACCGCTCCATCGCCGAAAATTTCACGACCTAATTCCTCGGTACTCCACGTCACATCATCGAGCCGTTCTTCGTATTCGGCTAACTCGCGGATCATCAATGCGATCGCGGGCAAGTCGGTCGGACTTGCTTCGCGAATATGTATATCTGACCTATCGCTCATCTCAATGTTTTGCGACGAACGGGAGCGCAACAACTTTTCCTTCGAGGAGGTTGCCGCGCACGTCGACCGAAACCTCTTCGCCGATCTCCACCGATGGCTTGAGGAAACCGATTGCGATTGCATGGCCGAGCATCACTGAGAAGTTGCCACTAGTCACTTCACCCACGACTAACCCACTTTGGAACACCTGTGCTCCGGCGCGTGCTGGCTGGCGACCCTCGATAGCGATACCCCTCAGAATGCGCGCTACTCCCATGTCGCGTTCGGCAAGCAATGCGTCTGACCCTCGAAATGATCCCTTGTCGAATCTGACAACCCAACCAAGATTGGCTTGCAAAGGCGTTATGCCCTCGCCGAGTTCGTGTCCGTGCAACGGCAATCCTGCTTCGAGTCGCAGAGTGTCCCGCGCCCCTAGACCTGCAGGCTGAATTCCGACCTCAAGAATTGCATCCCACAAGTTTCTCGCAACAGCGACAGGGGCGTGAATCTCGACGCCGTCTTCACCTGTGTATCCCGTGCCAGCTGCGACACATTCGACACCCGAGAACATAAAACTTGTGACGCAAAATCGCCCAACGGTTGCAGCGTCCTCGCCGACCATCCTAAGGAGTTTGCGAGCGTTCGGTCCCTGCACAGCTAGGACTACGCGGCTGCTGGTGATGTCTTGAGCCACTACTCCAGTTCCAGAAAGTGCTTCTGTCAACCGACTGGTGTTAGAGGCATTCGGCATGACAAAGAAGTCGTTGTCGGCTACCCACCAGACGATGATGTCGTCTACGACATGCGCATCGACCGGATCGAGCAAGTGTGTGTACTGCGCTCTACCCGGAGCTATACGGTTTAGATCGTTGGTAAACGTTTGTTGTAAGACTTCGAATGCGGCATCGCCGGTGACACGGACGGTCCCTAGGTGCGAAACGTCGAATACAACGGCACCTTCGCGACATGCCCTGTGTTCTTGGAGAACGCCACCGTATTGAATCGGCATATCCCAGCCACCGAATTCGACCATTCGCGCGTCGAGCGCTCGATGCGCTGCATCGAGAGGGCTCTTTTGAAGCTCGGTCACCCGTTAGCGACGAGAGGTAGTGAAGTCGCTGGCACGGGCGCCACCGTAATCATGGCGTCGATGTCGGCCTTTACCGGGGCCAACGCGATGATGTTCAATACGCCCTGTCCTTCGCGCACAAGGTCGATGATCTGGTCGTTCGAGAATGCCAAAAGGGACCGCTCGCCTTCTAGTACGAGGTGCGCCGAGCTGAGGTTTTCGTCGAGGTTGTCACGTAGATAGTTGATGGCCTTGCGCGCTGTTTGAAGCGCGATACCAGAGTCGAGTAGCCGCTTCACGACCTTAAGTTCTACAAGATCGTTGTAGCTGTAGAGACGCTGAGTGCCCGAGCCTGCTGCGTCGTGCAAGGACGGCCTAATTACGTCTGATCGCGCCCAGTAGTCGAGCTGCCTGTATGTGATGCCGACGATCTTGCAAACCTGTGGCCCGCGGAAACTCTCCCGAACCGACGGTCCTTTACCTTCTATATCGATGTTGTCTGTCTCGCTCATCGCTATGCCTTCGCTCTACTCATGGATAACAAACTCGTAGTTACGTCTGTGTAAACCTAAGCAGAAGACTGAACGTGAGTCAACCTGAAGCTCGCATTTAGGGTTGAAGTCTCAACTAATCATTGAGTGTAAGACTCCAAGAAAGTCCAGGTAGAACGAAGATAAGTCGCGTTCTAGCCGAAATCGTCAGGCGAAATCGTGTCTAGAAACTCGCGGAACTGCTCGACTTGAGACTCCGCAGGCTCCAATTCTTCGGATAACTCAACAGCAGCTTCAGCGAGTACGGCCTCATCTGCGAATATCTCGACGCTGTCAGCGCCGTAGCGCACCGCGAGCGCAAGTGCATCTGACGGTCTTGCGTCGACTTCCTTCACTTCACCGTCATGATCGAGGTAAAGAAGTGCAAAAAACGTTCGATCTTCGAGGGCCGTTATGTCGACGCGTCGCAGGATGATTTTGCGATCGTCGAGAACATTCTTGAACAGATCGTGTGTCATCGGCCGCGGTGTCGGCAGACCTTCGAGTGCGTATGCGATAGCCGTTGCCTCTGGTGTACCAACGAAGATCGGTAAAAACCGAGTGCCGTCTGACTCGCGCAACAAGACGATCGGCTGATTGGACGGGAACTCTAAGCGCACCCCTACAACTGTCATGGGGATCATGCCTTCGACGATACCACCATGAATTCTCTGCGTGTAGGTGCAGAATCAACTAGAAGCGTTGCGGCGGACAGCTTGAGCCAGCAATGCGAATCTCAGACGCCGACCGAGGGTAGTTAGCTCGCGGCGAGTGTCTTCAAGCTGTGATTGAGCCTGCGGATTGCGTCGTTGGCGAAATCCGAGAAGCACCTGATCGAATAGAGCTGCCTCCCGCTCGGCGAAATGCTGGTACATCCTCAGATGTCGTGGCTCGATTCCGAACTTCATAAGGCCAGCGACCGCCCGAGCTGTAGCGAGCGCTTCATCGCCGAACAATGGACGTTCGGGGTGGTCGTATGTTGGTTCGACAAGAGCAAATCCTTCGAGTTCGGAGATCACTGCGTCAGATAGCCCCGACGCTCTCGCTAATTCAGTACGAGTAAGGCTCACACCCGACATGCCAGCGTTCAGTTCATCTGCGTCTTCGTCCAACTCGACAGCAGCGACAATTGCCGCCTGACGTTGAGCTTCGGCGTCAACTTGGGCTTGTCGAGCAGATTCGAACAACACATGCACGGCAGCCTCACGAGACTGCGTGTCGTCTGCAGACTGCTCATTAACTCCGGGCTTGGTACCTGCTCTATCCATGCTGTCGAGCCGGTCTTTGATGACCTTGAGTGGGAGAAAATGAGTTGCCTGTTGCTCGAGGATCCACCGCAAACGAGCAACGTCGTCTACATAAAACTTGCGATACCCAGACGGTGTCCGTTCCGGCGAGATGAGACCCTGACTCTCTAAGAATCGAATCTTCGAGATCGAGACGTCGGCATGTTCGGCACGCAACTCTTCGAGTACATCGCCGATCGAGAGATGATCTGTCACCTATGTGGTCCCTCGTTGACCGACTTGATCGCCGTCGTGCAAGTGTCCGCCGAGCACGAACGTAAGGCGGAATCGACCAATCTGGACTTCATCGCCGTGTTCGAGACGGGCACGATCTACACGACTGTGGTTGACGTAGGTGCCGTTCAGAGAGCCGACATCGCGCAATGAGTACCCACTCGCATCGTTAGTTATCTCGACGTGGCGTCGCGAGACAGTTATGTCGTCAAGAAACACCATTGAACTCGGATGACGTCCGATGTCTGTCCTCGCCGCATCGAGTCGATACGACTCACCTGCGTTGTGCCCACTGCGTACTACGAGCAGACCGATCCCGTCGGGAAGTCCGTCGAGCCAATGAAGCAGATCGTCGGCGTCTTCTGTAGCAACGACAGCTGCGAGAGTCAGAGTTGTCTCTTCACTTGCTTCTAGCGGCGAACCACACGACGAACAGAAATTCGCACCGTGCTGGTTATCGTGAGCGCAACGACCACATATCACCGCACAAGGTTAGGCCGACGGATACGGCCGCAGGCACTATGCCTCTACAAAACCTCGATATTGGTCTGCATCCATCAAGGCATCAGTGCCAACAGAACTGTTAATGCGCAATCGCACGATCCAGCCATCTCCGTAGGGATCCGTGTTCAGTAACTCGGGATTCGAAACCAGCGCGTCGTTGACAGCCACAACGGTTCCGCTTACCGGCGCATATAGCTCAGATACCGACTTGGTTGACTCGATCTCACCGCAATTGCCGTCAACTTCGACTTCAGTGCCGATCGCAACCAACGCCACGTACACAACATCGCCGAGCGCATCCTGAGCGAAGTCAGTGATGCCGATAACGGCTTCGTCACCCTCTGTGCGAACCCACTCGTGTTCTTTGCTGTACTTGAGTTCTGCTGGGAAATCCATGGTCGTCCTCTCCTGGCGAGACCGCAAAAACTAGTGCCTAACGCGCGCCGAACGACCCTCGCGAAGAGCCTTGCGTGCCTCGGGGATGTAACGCGCAGCGGCGTAATACCCGAGGTACAGGCCCGCTATTCCGAATCCCCAACCGCCAATCCACATGAGCGTCTCCCACAGTCCGTCTATGTGGTGTGCGAGAAGCAACATTGGCAGCGAAAACATCACAGCGAAGGTGCCAGCCTTTCCAGACCAGACCACATCGATTCGGCGGGCGCCAGCGAGAGCTAAAGCAACCGTGACAAGAGCGATAAGAGATTCTCTGACAAGGACTAGGGCGACCATCACTTTGACGCTGCCAGGTACTTCCTCGACCAACAAGACCAGAGCGCCCGTGAGGAGCAACGCCCGATCTGCTACAGGGTCGAGAATCTTGCCAAGCTCAGAACCTTGATTGAACTTGCGAGAGATCCAGCCGTCTACCCAATCGGTTGCCCCCAACAATGCCAGCAACCACGCCGCCATAGCCGGGTTTTCACTACCCCAGAGCAAATAGAGGAACACTGGTACGCATGCGAGTCGGGCCAAGGAGATCAGATTCGGAATTGTCGCTATGCGCTTGTCCTTTTCGGCTTCCACCTCCGGAAGGTACCGCAGGATGAGCACTAGGTTCGCCCACATGGCAAATCAAATGCATTTCAATCTCGCTGACCTGTTCGAACTTGTAGCAGACAAGGTTCCGGACCGCATTGCGTTGGTGGCCGGCAATTCACGCCTCACCTTTGCGGAACTAGATGCGCGGGCCAACCGACTTGCTCACGCACTCATCGAGCGCGGTTTGCAGCCGGGCCAGTGGGTAGGAATCCAGTCGTACAACCGCGCCGAATGGATGGAGTGCTTCATCGGCTGCTTCAAAGCACGCCTCGTACCTGTGAACATCAACTATCGGTACGTTGCAGACGAGTTGCGCTACGTATTCGACAACGCCGATTTGGTCGCTCTCATCTACGAAGCCGAGTTCGGATCGCGCGTAGAACAAGTGATTGGTGACCTCCCGAAACTGCAAACCCTGGTCCGACTCGAGGACTCTACGGGAGCCACTGATTCACTCGACGCACTCGATTACGAGAAGCTTCTTGCTGAATCATCGGGGTCACGCGAGTTCAAAGAACGCTCAGCCGAAGATTTGTATGTGCTTTACACCGGGGGCACGACCGGCATGCCGAAAGGAGTCATGTGGCGAGCCGAAGACATTTTCTTCGCAGCGTTAGGTGGTGGCAACTACGGCGGACCAGGAATCACGACGCCCGAAGCTATCCAGGATTCGGTCTCAGAGAACCAAGTTTGTTCTATGGCATTTGCGCCGCTTATGCACGGTAATGCTCAGTGGACGTCGATGGTCACGTTGTTCGGCGGGAACAAGCTTGTACTCAACGCACAACGCAAGATGGACGCCGTGGCACTCTGGCAACTCTGTGACGACGAAGACATCAACACCTTGAGCATCGTGGGCGATGCGATGGCGCGTCCGCTAGTAGACGCGCTCAGGAACCGCGATGCCCCGGCGTCGGTCTACGCACTCGTCTCGGGAGGAGCAATCCTCTCCCCCGCCATAAAGGCGGAGATCAACGAGAAGATGCCCAACACCATGGTGATGGACAGTTTTGGTGCCTCAGAAACGGGTGCGAACGGCGCTGTTGACATGACAGCCAAAGGTCCACGATTCCGCATGAACGAGTCGACCACTGTTATTGGCGATGATCTCGAAGTCGTCGCTGTCGGCGAGACAGGAATGCTCGCCCGCCGAGGCCACGTTCCACTTGGCTATTACAAAGATGAAGGGAAGACAGCCGCGACCTTTGTAACGGCAGCCGATGGCACCCGCTGGGCTATTCCCGGCGATAAGGCAGTACGCGAAGACGACGGCACCATCACCGTGCTCGGGCGCGGAAGTCAGTGCATCAACTCTGGAGGCGAAAAGATTTTCCCAGAGGAGGTTGAATCCGCCCTCAAAGGACATGCTTCTGTTTTCGATGCAACTGTCGTCGGGCGGTCAGATGAGCGTTGGGGTGAGCACGTGTGTGCAGTAGTTCAGTTTCGCGAAGGCACTAGTGCGAATCTCGAAGAACTCGCCGAGCATTGTGCCAACCATATCGCTCGCTACAAGCTTCCGCGAAGCCTCATCGTTGTTGACGAAATGGTGCGCTCACCTAGCGGCAAGCCCGACTATCGCTGGGCAAAAGATTTAGCGAATCAGCCCGCGTAGCTTTGCGAATAGGGCTCAACCGAGAGTTGCTGCTTCGTGTTGGACTGCAGCGCGAGCCGAAACGTGCTGTGCGATGTGGTCCTTAATGACTCTCAGATGTTCGGGGTGGTCGCGATATTGCGCGAACCCGGCTGAGTCGTCAAAGTCGGCGACGATCGCTATATCGAAGTTGTCGTCGCGCAGGCGCGCATCGACTCCTACTGAGTAAGCCCGCAACGCGGGGATCAATCCTGGTAATGCGCGCAACTCCGTAACTATTCGGTCCCGTTGCTCATTACTAGTTTGCGGCTTAAGTTGCAGAACAACTACGTGGCGATACGTCATTTCTTTTCCCAATCTGTAATTTGGTGGTCTAACGAGTTTCGAGATGCAGAGGGCCAGATGTGTCTCGCAATGGAAGAGGTTTACGATTGGTACGCAAGACGATGATCTCCGCGCAGATTGCTACGGCAACTTCTTCCGGGGTACGTGCTCCGAGGTCGAGGCCGATCGGCGACATAACACGCGCGATCTCACGGTCAGACAATCCAGCTTCGAGCAGCCGCTCGACGCGCTTGTCGTGGGTCTTGCGCGAACCCATCGCCCCGATGTACCCAACATTGGTGGCAACTGCGCCAACAATTGCTGGAACATCGAACTTTGCGTCGTGCGTTAGTACACAGACGGCATCGCGTTGACCAAGTTCAACTCCGACGCGAGCGAGGTATTTGTCTGGCCATTCACAAACCACTTCGTCGGCCATTTTGAATCGCTGCGGTGTCGCAAATGGCGGGCGAGCGTCACAAACGGTGACCACATAGCCAAGAAGTTTCGCCGCATTCGCGAGCGCTGCGGTGAAATCAACTGCACCGAAGATTATGAATCGCGGTGGCGCTGCAAAAGATTCGATGAACACACTCACGTCAAGCTCGCGCGCCTCGCCGTGGCTCCCGTAATGCCGTGTAGAAGATCGGCCAGCAGCCAATTCTCCGAGTGCGTCGCGTGCAACTACGCGGTCGAGGTCTGAGTCGCCGAGCGAACCAAGTGAACTCCCGTCAAGTTCGACGAGCATTTTCGACCCTGTCCCCGCACCTTCGATAATCGTCACGAATGCAACTGGCCGCATCGAGCGCAGCGCGTCGGACAAGAGTTCATACGTGGTCACCAGTCAAGCTCTTCTACGTAGAGATGGATTGTTCCCCCGCACGTGAGGCCAACAGCGAACGCATCGTCGTCGCTGTAACCGAAACTGATCAGTCCACGATTCCGAGCGCCCGCCAATACTTCCAACGCGGCAGACACAACGGCGCCTTCTACACATCCACCAGATACGGAGCCAGCGATTTCGCCGGAAGCGCTTACCGCCATGGCAGCACCCGCTTCTCTGGGCGATGACCCTTCTGTCTTCACTACGCGAGCAACGGCGATCCGCTGTCCAGTGGCACGCCAACGGTCGATAGCGTCAAGGATTTCCTTCATCGCCTATCCCTGCCGATTGCCACGGCGACAGCCTCTAGCGCCGCTATCGAATTGCCAGCAACGAACTCATCCACATAAGGCAATGCAGCGGCCATTCCGCGAGCGATCGGGGTGTAGTCAGTTGTGGCTTTTAGTGGATTCACCCAGATGATCGAGTGAGCGAAGCGCTCCAACCGTGCCATCTCGCGGTCGAGCCTTTCTGCATCACCACGGTCCCAGCCGTCGGACAGAATCACAACGACCGCTCCGCGTGCGATACCACTGCTACCCCACCTCGCGTTGAATTCACCGAGGGTCTCGCCGAGTCGGGTACCGCCGGAGTAGTCGACGACTTTCTCTGCGGCACTCGCGATCGCAGCATCTGGGTCGCGAGTTTGGAGGTCTCTAGTCATGCGCGTCAGTCGCGTACCCAAAGCAAATGCTTCGACTGAACTTGTCCGGCTGACGGCGGTGTGCAAGAACCGGATGAACTCGCGAGCGTATGGTTCCATTGATCCGCTGACGTCCAAGAGCAATAAGACTCGCCGCGGGCGAAGCGACCGCTTCTTGTAACGGCGATCTATGAGTTCGCCACCATTGCGCATAGAGCGCGATACCGTCGAACGAAAATCTGGATGGGTACCGGATCTGCGCGTCGCAACGAGCCTCCGACTCTCTCGTTTCGGTTCATGGAGGACTAGCAACGACATGAGCCTCTGTGCTGCAATCCGGTCGGAATCTGTATAGGTAGAGAAATCCTGCTCGCGCAAGACTTCGACGCGGCTGAACCGAACTGCCTTTACATCGCCTTGTTCCTCGGACTGGGTGTCGTTGGCGTTCGGAAAGTCGGCATCTTCTTCCTCTGCCCCGTCAAGAATCGCCGAATGTTCGACACCTACCGGTACCAGCTTCGACACTGCAGTCCCACCGAAATATGCGTTGAATACGTTGTTATACGTCTCGGTATCTTCGGGCCTACGCACCAGCGTGGCGCGACCGGCCCAGTAGACCCGTGCCCCCTCGCGGAATCCAACGAGTGCGAGAGCTTCGCCGTAGGCAATTGTCGCGTCTACCGGAACTACGACTCCGCAGTTACGCAGTGAACGCACGAAGCCAACGGCAACCCGCTCGGGTGTAGTAGCGCTCAAGCAGATCGAGCCAAAGCAGTAGAAACCAGATCGGATAGCCCGTGCGCTCGTACGCGCGCTTGATCTTCTCGATATTTGAGTACCGCTCCAAGAGTCAGATCGACAGAGCGCTCGTCGATCCTGGCGTTTCCTAATGCGCTGATCGCTACGGCCCAGTCGATGCTCTCGGCGACGCCCGGTGGCTTGTAAAGATCTAGGCCGCGGAGTGTTTCCGCTGCTGCCGCAATGTCGCGAGTGAGCGCTGTCACAACTTCGGGAGCGCGCTTTTGCAGGATGTCGGCTTCTCGCTCGAATCCCGGATGGTCGATCCAGTGGTAAAGGCACCTTCGCTTGAGCGCATCGTGGACATCCCTCGTGCGATTCGAGGTCAGTACGACGATCGGTGGCGACGTTGCTGCGATCGTCCCAATCTCAGGAACAGTGATGGCCCAATCAGAGAGGACTTCCAACAGGAAGGCCTCGAATTCGTCGTCGGCACGGTCGATCTCATCGATGAGCAATACAGGTGGAGCGCCACCGTGATCGATTGCGCGCAACAATGCACGCCGAACTAAGAATCGTTCTGAATAGAGTTCGTCTTCGTCAATCGCATCGTGGCGCGCTTCTACTGTGCGCAGATGCAGGAGCTGACGCCCGTAATCCCACTCATAGACAGCTTGGGTTGCGTCAATGCCCTCGTAACACTGAAGCCTGATTAGATCAGTGTCCAACCACCTGGCCAAAGTCTTGGCAACCTCGGTCTTGCCGACTCCGGCCTCGCCCTCTAGGAACAAAGGTCTACGCATCTTGAGACTCAAGAAAATTGCGGTCGCAAGACCATCGTCTGCGAGATAGTCGTGAGCGGCGAGCGCTTCGAGGACTTCATCTGGGCTAGCTGGAGGCGAAACAGTCATCACGCCGAGGATACCTTCAGGCCATGGAGCAATCTCTGCCGATGCCAGAACTCTCGGACGTCGAACTGGCATTGCTGCACGATGTGCGGCTCCGCGGCATCGTAAAGGTTCAAGGCGCCGGGTTCGGACGGCTAGAAACACTTGGGCTTGTCGCTACCCGTGGCGATTTCGTTGCCCTTACCGCCGACGGCCGTGCATCTCATGCGATATGGGCACGTTTCAAAGATGGTTCGGCAGCGCACGAAGCCGCTGTCGGTTTGTTCAATGGTTTCGATGAACTGAACCGTGAGCTCCTATCTGTGTGCACCGCATGGCAGGTGCGCGTAGGTGGCGTACAGAATGACCACAGCGACGTCGCATATGACTGGCAGGTGATACGGCGTCTCGAACGATTACACGAACGGTCAGCACCACGAATTCGCCGTCTCGCTCGCGACGCTCCGCGTTTCATGACCTACGACTCGACGTTTCGATTCGCACTCAAGAACGTCGTCGACGACGGTGCTGTCGAGTGGTTCACGTCTCCGAGCATCGACTCGTTTCACACTCTCTGGAACCGCCTACACGAAGACTTGCTTTTAGCATTGGGTATAGAACGCGAGTCCTGATTGTCAAAGTAGCGTCGAGCGAATCATGCTTCAACTTTCACGAACCGAGGCTCGCCGAATCGCAATCTCTTCTATCGGCCTCTGTCGAAGCAGACCTCGTGGCCGCTCGAACCACGTAGATGCTCGCGGAGTGTTCGCTGATGTCGGACTGATCCAGATCGACTCAGTGAACGTGCTGGCGCGTGCTCAAGAGATGCCGCTCTGGGCGCGTCTCGGCGACCACGAGCGTTCTGCCTTGCCTAGCCTCGCCGAAGCTGGCGAACTCTTCGAGTACTGGGGCCATGCCGCAAGCCTCATACCGGTTGACGACGAGCCCCTATTTCGGTGGCGCATGCACCGTGCGCGCGATGGCTTTGACACATGGGATGGCATAGCTCGGCTGGCTAAGGAACATCCTGGCTATATCGAGGAGGTACATCGACGGGTCGTAGGCGAAGGTCCAATCACAGCCGCGGCTTTGCGCGTTGGGCCAAGCAACACCGAGCCTTGGTGGGGCTGGGACTCCGCCAAACTCGCGCTCGAATACCTGTTATGGAGCGGCGAGATTTCCGCTGTGCGCGGCAAGACATTCGAGCGTCGTTACGACACACGCGAACGAATGTTGCCTCGGTCAGTTCTCGAAACGCCAGATCCGACGCCGCACGACGCACAGAAAGAACTGCTACGCCGCGGTGCCGTTTCCCATGGTGTCGGCTGGCTCAAAGACATAGCCGACTATTACAGAATCACGCCTACCGTCGCTAAGCCCTTACTGCGGGAACTCGTCGAAAGTGGCGATCTCATAGAAGTCAAGATCGAAGATCACTCCGAAACCGCGTACCTGAGTCGGTCGGCCAGGCAAGAGCAACCGAGATCGGCCGCAACACTCCTGTCGCCCTTCGATCCTCTCGTATGGAACCGTGAGCGAATCGAGCGGTTGTTCGGGTTCGAGTACCGAATCGAGATCTACGTTCCCGAGCCCAAACGGATCTATGGGTATTACGTGCTGCCATGTCTCATAGGTGATCGCATAGCCGCCCGTGTCGATCTGAAAGCAGATCGCGCGAACTCTTGCCTTTTGGTTCCAGGCGCGTTCGGGGAGCCTGATAGGGACTTGGACAAGACCGGTAGCTCGATCGCCGCTGAACTAAAGAAGCTCGCGGCGTGGCTAGGACTCGAAAGGATCAAAGTCGGCACCAAAGGCGACTTGGCGAAACCAATTCGACAACACCTCGCTCCTACTAGGTAATTGCAAGTGCCCGTGAGTGCCGAGGAGCTAGTCGAGTCCCAACGTCGGGCCCGTCGGACGTAACGCGAATCGTTCGAGATCAATCTCGGGGTGAGCTAAGGCGACAGCCAACACTTCGGCGATACAACCCCCAAGGTCGTCAGCATCCATGTAGCGCGCTCGCATCTCGCCATTTGCGATCCACGACGGCCACGCTGCCCCAAGACTGTCGGAAGAGAAACCGTTCCCGAAATCAGTCCCGATCGTTTGACCGAGTGCCAGACACGCGAAGCGAACCTCTGGATGTTCGACCCGATAACCGCGCACCACTTCTTCGAGCGCGGCTTTGCTCGCCGCGTACGCGACAAGACTGTGTCGCGGCCTACCGACGGTCTCGCTCGACAAATATGCAACTATCGCGTTCGGCGACAACACCGGTATCGCAGCGCGAGTGACGAGGCTTGCGCCAATGACATTTGTTGCGAGCGTCGTCGACCAGTCGGGCCCATCAAGATCGGCCAGTGGTTTCAGCGGCGAGGTTCCCGTTGCATAAACGACAAGGTCGAGCGCGCCTGCCGCGAAGGTGGCCTCTACGATTATCCGCTCGCAGTCTTCGGGAATGCGTACGTCTGCGGTTACGACTCCAGCAGCACCGATTTCTGCGGCGAGCGTCTCGAGTTTTTCTGTGCGTCTTGCAGCTAGGACAACGCTCGCACCTAAACCTGTTAGCCGTAGAGCAATCGATCGTCCGATTCCGGAACTTGCGCCTACCACTAAGGCCGTACGACCGTCGAGAACGCGATCCATCAGATGGGGTTATTCGCTATCTCGTTATCCATTAAGTGTGCAAACTTCTCACGCGCTGCTGCGACACGGTCTGGCAGGTGAAATGTGGGGAACATGCCAGGCGATGGCGCATATTGCTTGAGAACCTGGCGGGCGACGGTGATCTTGTGGACCTCGGTCGGGCCATCTGCGATACCCATGATTGGCGCTGCCATCCACATGCCTGCAAGCGGAAGTTCGTTCGAGACGCCTAGCGAGCCGTGTACGTGCATTGCTCGAAACACTATGTCTTTCATTACCTTTGCTGTCGCGACCTTGACCGCCGCGATTTCTTTACGGGCACGGGCGCCGCCTTCATTGTCAATCACCCAAGCCGCATGCAAAACCATTAGGCGAAACTGGTGCAGTTCGATCCAGCTATCGGCCACGTACTCCTGCACGGCACCCTTCGACGCGAGCAGCGACCCTTGCGTCGTGCGCGAGACTGCGCGCTGGCACATCATGTCCAGCGCCTTTTGACACATGCCGATGGTGCGCATCGCATGATGAATGCGGCCACCACCCAAACGCGTTTGAGCGATCACGAAAGCCTGGCCGGGACCGCCGAGAACATTTTCTGCAGGAACTCGCACGTTCTCGTAGCGCACATAAGCGTGCGTACCTTCGCCGAGCGGTTCGCCGCTAAGTCCGACATTGCGAATGATGTTTATGCCAGGCGTGTCGGTCGGAACGAGAAACATCGAAGCGCCTTTGTAGATCGGAACGTCAGGGTCGGTAACCGCCATGACAATCGCGAACGCCGCGTAACGCAGATTTGAGCTAAACCACTTCTCGCCGTTGATCACCCACTCGTCGGAATCGAGAACGGCGCTGCATGTGAACGTTGCTGGGTCGGACCCACCTTGAGGTTCGGTCATCGAAAAACAGGAGACGATGTCTCCGTCTAGCAGCGGCTTCAAGAAGCGGTCTTGTTGTTCCCTTGTCCCGTAATGAGCGAGAATTTCCGCATTGCCGCTGTCTGGTGCTTGGCAACCGAATGTGCTCGGCGCCCAACTGCTACGACCGAGAATCTCGTTCATGAGAGCAAGCTTCACCTGGCCGTAACCAAGGCCACCGAGGTCGGCGCCAAGGTGACATGCCCATAACCCTTGTGCCTTAACCTGTTCTTGAAGCGGCTTGATGAGTTCAGCATGAACCGGGTGGCTCTTGTCGTAAATGAGTTCGCTACGGAACGCAAGGTCGATCGGCTCGACTTCTGTGATGACGAACTCGGCCAGCCACTCGAGCTTGTCTTGAAACTCAGGTTCCGTCGAGAAATCCCAGGCCATCGTCGCTCCATCGGTTGAGTTGCGGGTGTGTCAGACAAACTATGACACGCGTGTCAGGTTTTTGCGCTAGAACGACCTCAACACCGAAAGAAAGCAACGACAGGAGCACATTGACAATGGATGATTTTGACGGGCTACTCAATTGGGAACCCCTGCAGGCCTGGGTTTCGAAAAACCCGATTCCCGGCGACGGCGAGGTCGTCGCTGTCGAGTTGCTCGCTGGTGGCTCGCAGAACAATGTCTTCAAAATGACCCGCGAGGATCGCTCGGCCTTCGTTTTGCGTCGGCCACCGCGACATCTCCGCAAGAACAGCAACTCGACCATGTTGCGAGAAGCACGCGTGTTGCAGGCTCTCGCAGGTTCAGATGTTCCACGGCCTGACTTCTACGCCGTCTGCGACGACGAGTCTGTTATCGGAACCTGCTTCTACACGATGTCGATGATCGACGGATTTGTACCTCAAGGCCAATTGCCTGAGCGATGGGCAACAGACGACTTCCGCCACGAACTCGGCTACGCAATGGTCGACGCAGTAGCAAAACTTGGCGCCATCGACTACGAAAAGGTCGGTCTCTCCGATTTTGGTAAGCCTGACAACTGGCTCGGTCAGCAAGTCCCTAAGTGGCGTCAGCAACTCGAGGGCTATAGAGAACTCGACGGGTACGACGGCTCAGAACTCGACCGTGTCGACCGCGTAGGCGATTGGCTCTCAGCCAACCAACCCGAATCCTGCAAGATCGGAATTATTCACGGTGACTACCAGTTCGCCAACGTGATGTTGAGCCACACAGAGCCAAAGGTCGCTGCAATAATTGACTGGGAGATTTCTTCACTTGGCGATCCGCTACTCGACCTTGCATGGCTACTCACAGCATGGGGCGAACCACACGATCCACCCGGAAATCTTGGTCAGCTTTCCCCTTGGTACCCAATGCCATCACGTGCTGATCTCATCAACCGGTACGGCGATTTGAGTGGCCGCGACATGAGTTCGATGAGTTGGTATTTCGTTTTGGCTTGTTACAAACTCGGCATCTTGTTAGAGGGGACGCACGCTCGCGCCTGTGCAGGCCAAGCCGACAAGTCAATGGGCGACATCATGCACGCTGTAGCTACGTGGCGATTTGCGAAAGCCCACCAACTAATCGACGAGAGCTAAGAAGCCGCGCACCGTTCTAGAACAATTTGTGGTCGCGGCCCATCGCCAGTGAGACAGCCAGTCGTGAGTGCATCGCTAACTGTCTCGGTCCAGCCTGCGATGATCGCATCGACGAGCCACGACTCGGCCAGTTCTACTGCGGCGTCGCTCCCGAGGTGCACGCCGTCGGGCCTTACATCGTGATCCACTGGCGTTCCCGGCGGACCAATGCGTGCAGCTAATCCAATACCGCCGACCTGCTCGTGTGACTTCACTAGTCCATTCACGAGTTCGTTGTATCGCTCTAGTCGCGGGTTCCAATCTTTCGTACCTTCGGTAGTCATCATCTGCACGCCCGGCGAGTCCGCCCAAAGGACGACAGCTCCGGTCCTAGCGAGCGCCTTTAGCGCTGCCTCGGCTTCGGACTGCCAGAACGCATCGAACTCTTCGTCGCCGAAGCCAATCGGTTCGTTGCGACCAGGGAACTCATACTTCGCTGCGTCAATCACGCTCGAGATCACAACAATGACGTCGGGGTCAAATATCCGGGCGGCGGCGATCCATTCGTTGTCGAACCGCGGACACTCAGAAGAGTCAACGGCTTCGTTGGTTGCGTCGTAATACGTATCGAGGCGCACGACACCACAACCGGAACTTCCAACCCAACCGATGGTCATATCGTCGCGTTGCTTGGTAACTGCTTCTAGTCCAACCGAGATCCAAAACGATGTCGAGTCCCCGACAGTCAGGACACGCAAAGGACGCGGAGCTGAAACGCCGAACGGTTTCGGCCAGCCACGTCCGGCCTCGAGCATCGCTTCATCGCGGGCTTGTTCTAAGCCGTCTCCGTCGATCGATGCGAGCATCGTGACGCCGACGGCATTGGTTGCGGCCTTTGCAAGCTTTTCGTTAACGACGACGTGGCGCAGTGTTGAGCCAGCGATTGGAGCGATGATGACACTGCGACCGGGCGTCGCGGCTGCTCGAAGAAAGTTCTCTACCTCGCGGGTAAACAGCAACGCCCCGTTTAGCTCATCGATGCTTACCCATAACCCGCTCACACGCTGATCCGTGAGATCCGCTACTCCTTGCGCCAACACGATTAGGTCAACGTCAGCATCTATCGCTGGTTGCCAGGTCGTTGCCCAAGGCTCGCAATTAGGATCGAGTGGCGCAGAGTCCGCGGTGTCTTTCACCGCTTCAACAACAGGCATTGGACATCCTGGTGTCGCGACCACTATCTCAATGTCGTAGCGAGCGTCGTCCTTGAACGATTCGGCGACAAACGATGCGTGGTCGCCGACCACAGCAACCCTCACTGCTTCGGCAGCGAGGTCATCAGGCTTGATCGTGAAATCACCCTCGCCGATCTCTGTTGTGGCCGGCACTGGAGTCACTACGGCGCCAGTCACCAGAAGCATCGATGCGACGAGGACACCGGCAAAAGCGGCTCTAGGTTTCGCGAAGTAGCGGCGGTACCGCAACGGACACTCGAACGCGTGGTAAATGAATGTCGCAACCGCGAACGTCGACACGAATCGCAAGATCAGGACTGGCAAGTAACCAAGTCCTGTGCGCTGTTCGGTGAGAAACACGAATATCGGCCAATGAACTAGATACACCGTGTATGAGATTCTGCCGATCTCCTGCAACGGACTTATCGCGAAAACGCGAGCGAACCAGCCGTCGGCATATGCGGCAGCTGTAAGAACTGCGCTCACACCGCTCAGCATGATTAGCCCACCGTTGCGTATCCACTGGTCATCGAGATCAGCAAAGAAGCACAAGAGAACGAAGCCAAGTAGCGCACTTGGAGCTAGCGGCTTCGCGAACCGCAACATGTAGCTAGCTCTCTGCGGCGAGTGCATCAGAATTGCGAGCATGGCACCGACCATCAGCTCTGCTGCTCGACTACCTGTACCGAAGTAGAGACGATCGAGAGTCGATGCGTTGAGCGTCAGGACAAAGCTGACAATGATCCCAGCAGCAACGACACCTGCGAGAATCTTTCGTCCCTCAGGCCGAGGTCGATACTGACCGAGAACAAACGCGACGACTAGCGGCCACACGAAATAGAACTGTTCTTCGATTGCAAGAGACCAGTAATGCAACAGAGGACTTTGCGCTCCGAACTGGTCGGCGTAGGACGTACCCTGGAGCAAGAAACGCCAGTTAGCGAAATACCCGAGCGCACCGATTGCGTCGAATCGCAAACCATTACGCTGTACGGCATCTCCGAGTAGTGGCGTAACAATAAGCACGAGTCCGATGACGAGGCTCGCACTCGGCAACAGTCGGCGGGCCCTGCGTGTCCAGAACCTCTTTAGCTCTATCCCTGAGTGGTCGCGGTGCTCGTTGAGTAATAGCGTTGTGACCAAGAAACCAGAGATCGTAAAAAACAAGGTGAGTCCGTTGAAGCCACCGTCGAGCCATGGAACGTCTGCGTGGTATCCGAGTACGGCGAGTAGGGCGATCGCACGCAGGCCATCGAGGCCTGGTCGGTACTTCAGCTGTGAAGTGGTCACGGGAGCTGCCAGCAACCCTGGCTGCGTTTGTTACCTAGGTTGAAATATCTGCCTAACGCTTCGACGAAACTTGCCGAGGTACCTGTGCGGCCGCCCGCATGTCTCGCACTTCCGTTTCCAGTTCGCGTGCTTTGACGCACAGTTCTTGCACCGCCACATAGTTGATCCTCAGGGTGTTCAAACAGATGAGTGTCAACCTTGCGACTACTCAATAAGTAAGGTCGGATCCCAATTACAGCTAACAAGCTATTCAAGTTAGCGAACTTTAGACCACGATATTTTCAACATTTGCGCCGATGTTTTGGCCGATATTCCCGTACAGTTCGGCCACCGTGCCTGACGCTTACCAAATGCCGGTCGTGAAATTGTTGGCGTCGACTGCTGGGCTATCGGAGAACACCGAGAGCGCCCACGTCCCGAACTTGACGACGCCGACAGCTAACGCTGCGACCAAGAAAACCCAAGCACATGCCCTGCGAATCTTGCGCGCTCGTCTGAGCCGCCGTGCCCGTGTATTCCGCGGCACAACTTCGACCATCCATATTCCGCGCAATGCAGCAGCCGTCAGCAATGTCGCTGGCAGCACCATCATGAACATCCATCCGAGCGGCGTCAAGATCGCTGAAAGTACGTAGCCAACGCTAGGAATACCGAAGAACGCAAGGCGCACGCGCCGAGGCAACACGAATGGCTCAGAGTCCCCAGTGGCGTTGGCGTCGCCCTTGGTCCTAACCGCGGGCGAGGCGCCTGTGTTGTCTAGTTCAATCACCCGGTGCAACACCGGGACTCGTCCGACCCGTTGCACGAGGATGACATCACCGATTTTGACTTCCTCTCGGGGAACCTCGTGGGTGAGTGTGACGGAGCCAGCGGGGTAAGTGCCTGCCATGCTGTCACTACGGACAACCAAAGATCCAATGTCGAATAGCCACGCGATTGCAGCCGCGAGTAGCACGAGGCCCACGACAATTGGTCGAACAAATCTGAACTTCGAGCGTCTTGGTCTCGTTCGCTTGACTTGCTGCACCGCCTTAGATTTTCGAGCCCGAGTCGGTTTGACCAATGCGGGAGGACACGCAACGCTCGGATGTTCGACGACTGGAGTGGCGCTCCTCGACGCTGACACCCGAAACGCCGCCCTCGTTTGAGGGCGGCGCGAAGGCAACAAAGTGAGATCAGAAATCTCAGGCGTTAGTGCTTGGCTATCGCCGGGTGGCTCCTCAGCGCCCCGACGACCAGTTCGACTTATCGAATCGACTGCGTCGATTATCCCGCTGAGTTCGAGCGGTGGCCGTGGCCGAGGAGCCACCCGCGAGCGTCCATGGAATCGACCCGAAAGGATCGTCTCTAGCGCCATCGCTCGGGCTCCTCGGTCCGGTCAGCTGTTAAGCGTTGTTGACCGTCTGCTCTGCCGAGAACGTAAACGTCGCCGTCGTCGTCGCGTTCTGGAATGCGTTGCCAGTAGCGACTGGCAAACTCACCCGGAAGCAGAGTGTTTCGGTTGCGGCTGCGGCAAGTGTGCGGTCACCAGCGTGCGACCCTTGTGCTGAGTCACCTACGAGTTTGCCAGCACTGCTGTCGACGTCTCCCGTATATAGCTGAGTGCCATCAAAATCATCACATGGCACGCCAGGACCTGTCACATCGATCGTCTTGATCGTGAGGACAAGTTGATCCTTGAGACCTTTAGCGTCCGCGTTAGTTGCCGAAGAAGAGATCGCGTAACGCATAGACAAACTTCCTGCGTTCGTGACAACGATGTCGTCTGTAATTACGTCGCCTGGGGCCATGTTGCTGTAGGCGACAAGTGCCGTCGTCGGTACTGTCGAAATATCGACGGTCCCTGTCGTGAACGTGTTGGCTGTCACGTCCGCTGAATCAGTGAACACCGCCAACGTACCGACGCTTACGAACGCCGCGAATGCTGCGATCACCAGTACGGACGACAGTGCCTTTCTAGATGTACTTCCCTGTTTCATCTCTCACCTCAGTGGATAACGGCCGACGCAACCCCCGAGACAACGACCTATGCAAATGCGTGAGATCTCGTTCGGC